>TARA_B110000483_G_scaffold237717_1_pt1 | contig 24419 bp, 23 predicted proteins | sample TARA_B110000483 | Tara Oceans TARA_B110000483 (sample SAMEA4398176) | marine metagenome | biome: Polar Biome; feature: [SRF] surface water layer (ENVO:00010504); material: water (ENVO:00002006), including particulate matter (ENVO:01000060) such as... | depth 5 m
CTTTTATAACATTTTGTGCTCCTCCAATATTGGTCTTAATGCACTCTTCCGGATTAGATTCTGATAAATGAACATGTTTCATGGCTGCTGCATGTATTACATAATCAACACTTTTAAATGCAGACTTAACGCTGTCAAAATCTCTTATGTCACCAATTAAAAACTCTAAATTAGGAAAGTTTTCAATTGAAAACTCTTGTCTCATTTGAAAATGTTTTTGCTCATCTCTAGAAAAAACTATTATTTTTCCAATTTTAGGGTGTCTAAGAAAAATATCTTTAGTTAAGGCCTTTCCTAGTGAGCCTGTTCCTCCAGTTATTAAGACAGTTTTATTAAAATACATACTACCAAATTTAGCATTTCTTAATATTTTGTGTCATTAATTACCAATTAATTATTATTTAGAGTTATAATTTTAGTTATTTAGCGATATAATGAAAGACTTTATTGAAAAGTATGATTTTAAAATTAGTTTAATTTTAATTGGGCTTTTTTCAATTTTCATCTTCCTTCCTTTTTTTATTTATACCCCACTGGTTCAAATATCAATGGATACTTTCGATTATTCTTATTTGGCTAAATTAATTTATGATGGAAAAACACCTGCGATTGACATTAATATTGATCTACCAGTTGGTTACCCTTTAATTATTTTTATAATAAAATCCTTTGGCCTTAATTTTAATGCTCTTGTTATTTTACAGCTAACATTTTATGTTTTTTGTTTTATGACATTGGGCTATCAATTATCAAAAACACAAAAGTTTGGAGGATTAATTATTGCTTTGACTTTTATTCTCTTCAGCCTTAACTCTTATACTATTAGGCATGTCTTTAAGATTTATCCAGAATCTTTTTATACTTCATTTTTAGTGCTTTTAGTTTCAGGACTATTTTATTACTTCAGAACCAAAAATAAAATCAGCTTAGTTGTTATACTTTTAAGCATCATTGGAGCTGTTTTATTAAGGTCTAATGGAATTTATTTATACTTTATTTTTGCAATTTTATTATTGGAAAGAATTTACAAAAAAGAAAGCTTAAAATTCTATTTGGTAAGCTGTTTAGGCTCTCTGTTGTTAATAAGCTCTTTTAATTATGGTGTTAAAGGTGTTTTTGCTCCTTTTGATAAAAACAGAGTTTTAAAAGTAGTTAGTTCTATATCTTTTAATACTAGTTCCGTTAAAAATGATTCTTTAAAATCCGAAGTCAAAAAAATCAAAACAGACAGAAAAATGATGTTCTACAGTTATTTTAATAGTTTTTTTAAAAGACACTCTTCTTACTATTATTCAATGCAAAAGAGTAACTATGATAGAATTATAAATAATAAAACTTTCTCTAACATGGATCAGAAATTTTTTGATGGTAAAGTTTCTGTAAAAAATAAAGATGATAAACTATTGTCTTTTATGTTCCAAGAAGCGAATGACTATTCTTTTATTGAAAAGAATGTGTTTTTCCAAAAGGGCAAGAGTAACGTTTGGCTGTACTCTATTTATGTAATTCAAGAAATAATATATCATCTTCGAATAAATTTTCTTTTATACATTTTCTTTTGGGGATCATTAGTTTACCAATTAGGTTTAGTTTTTTCAACTAAAAAACTTAAACTCTTACACATCATTTATTTAATTCATTTGCTATCGTTAGTAATGCTTCCATTTATTCATGGAAGATTTGTATATAGATACCTCCAAGTATCTGAATTTATTATTTATATTGGCACCATAATGTTTTTTATAAAACTGTGCTCTCTAAAAAAGTTTAAAAAAATTGATTAATAGTAAAACCATAGCTGTAGTGGTCCCATGCTACAATGAGCAGTCTCAAATTGGTATGGTCATAGAAACCATGCCTGATTTTGTAGATAGAATAATTATTATTAATGATAAGTCTACAGATGATACTTCAAAAAATATTTTAAAATTCATAAATAGTGGAAAGTTTAATTCCAAAACAAAAATTGAGCCTAAAAAAGTTGTTCCTAATTTTTACAATAAAGCAGAACAGGTTCTAGAAGAAAAAAATGATTCTGAAATTAGTTTTTTTACTCCTTATGAGGTTATTAAAACCAATATTAGTAACAAAATTATTTTAATAAATCATTTAGAAAATTCTGGGGTTGGAGCAGCAATTTCTACCGGCTATAAGTGGTGTAAAGACAACAATATTGACTGTACTGCAGTAATGGCTGGTGATGGTCAAATGGACCCATCGGAACTGGAGTCAATTTGTTTGCCGGTAATTAATGAAAATATTGACTATGTAAAAGGGAATAGGCTAATACACCGAAGTGCATGGTTGGTAATACCTAAAATTAGATATTTTGGAAATTCTATTTTGTCTATTCTAACCAAATTAGCTTCCGGCTATTGGCACGTAAGTGATACTCAAACTGGATATACTGCAATTTCTAAAAAAGCAATCAACTCAATAAGGTTACATAAAATATATAAAAGTTATGGAATGCCAAATGATATACTTGTAAAGCTTAATATTGCTTTTTGCACATTAAGAGAAGTAGAAATTAAACCTATTTATCAAGTTGGAGAACAGTCTAAAATGAAAATTTTTAAGGTTATACCGAGGGTTTCTTGGCTTTTATTTAAATCTTTTTTTAAACGGCTTTGGATTAAATATTTATTTCGTGACTTTCATCCCTTGTTTCTTTTATACAATTTTAGTCTTGTTTTGTTTATTGTCTGGACCCCTTATTTTATTAAAGTTTCCAAACATTTATATCTAGGAAAAGACAGCTCATTTGAAACACTATTTGCCTTTACTTTTTTAGGAATTAGTGCCTTACAATCTTTTTTATTTGCTATGCATATGGATATACAAGACAATGAAAGACTTTATAAATAAATAACTTTGAGAATTGGAATTTCATATTCTTCGGATCCCATTTATATGGATCCTTTCTTACTCAATATTCTAGAAGATAATTTGACAACTATTAAGTGTGTGATGAAAACTGATGGTTCTTTGACAAAAAAAACATCTTCTTTATCGAAAAGAGTAAATTATGTTTTAACACTACTACTTATTCTAGGAGTTTATAATTTTATAAAAATTATTTTCAAAAAAATCATCTGTAAGTTTAAAAGTAATCCTATTAAAAAATACTGTTTAAAAAATGGTATTAATTACATTGAATGTAAAACAATAAATTCTGAAAAATCAAAAAAATGGCTTCAATCTCAAAGTTTAGATGTTGTTTTTAACCAGTCACAACATATAGTAAAAAAGGAAATAATCGACATCCCAAATATTGGGATGATTAATAGGCATGGCTCATTATTGCCAAAATATAGGGGCTTATTATCTCCTTTTTGGCATTTAAAAAATAAAGAAAAAATTGGGGGTATTTCTTTTCATTTTTTGAATTCTAAAATTGATGAGGGGAAAATAATTTGGCAAAAAAAAATTCCAATAAATAAAGGAGATACAGTAAATACGTTAATAAAAAAAATATTTGTTGAAGCTAGAAGCGGCTTTAAAGAGACAATTATAATACTTCGTAATAAGAACTATAAAATTACTTTAATTGAAAACAGAAATGAGGATTCAACATATTTTAAATCTCCGACATTAAAAGATGCATTTGAATACAAGTTCAAATAAAAAATTTTTTGTTTCCGTAGACATGGATGAGTGGTATCTTGCTCGATGGGCCACAGGTAGCAGAAACGCTATTTGGAGCTCTACAGAAAATCTTTTTTTAGATTTATATAAGTCAAAAAAACCAATTGGTGAAATCCTCAAGCCGACAGAGAAAATATTAAAGCTATTTAGTGATCTTAACTTTAAATCTACTTTCTTTTTTACCGGTTTTATTGCGGAACTATATCCCGAACTTGTGAAAACAATTTCTGATGAAGGTCATGAAATAGGTTGCCATAATTTTTTTCATGTTGATTATGAACATGTAAGTCAAGCTGTGTTTACAAAAGATTTGAAAAAATCAAAAAAAATCCTCAGCGAACTTTCTGGTCAAAAAATTGTTGGCTACAGGTCTCCTAACTCATCTATCCCTAATTATCTTGCAAAAGCACTTAAAGAGAATGGGTTTTTGTACGACACTTCAATAACTCCAACAAGAAAAATGCTTGGGAAATTTGGAAATTTCCATCATTTAGAGGTTTATCCTTACAGGTCTTGTCTAAATGATATAGCTAAAGCTGGAGATGATGGAATATTAGAATTCCCTTGGCCGGTTTTTCCTATTGTTAAATTACCAGCTGGATCAGGTATTACACACAGAATTTTTGGAGATACTTACAATAAAATTTCACACCTAAAAGCATTGAATAATGGTTATTCAAGTTATTATTTTCACCCCTACGAAATTGAGGGTATCAATCAAAAATTTAACAAAAACTTTAAAATAAAAGTTTTTTATAAAGACCTAGGAGAAGTCTATTTCTATAAATTAAAAAAATTTCTTTATGAGAACATGAACTATTTATGTAATGGTTTAGATTTGTTAAAAAAATTTAATTGAATGTGTGGTATTTTTGGGCTAGTAACTCTTAAAAAAAATAATTTTAAACGTTCAGAGTTTATTAAAATTAGTAATAAATTATTTCAACTTTCAGAATCGAGAGGAAAAGAAGCTTCTGGACTAGCTGTAATAAATGATGGTAAACTTGTAATTCAGAAATCACCTCTTAGACCTAGCAAGTTTATTAAGACTAAACCCTTCAAAGATCTAATTCAAGATATTTCTAAAAAGGACTGTAGTTCTTTCATAGGGCATGCGCGTTTAGTGACAAATGGTTACGAACAAGAAAATTCTAATAATCAACCATTTTCAAGATTAAATTTTACCGGAGTACATAATGGTGTAATTGTAAACACAGATGAGCTAGAAGCTTCTAGTAAAGTTAAAAGAGACTCAAGACTTGATAGCGAGTTAATTGCTATTTTATTAAGTGAGAGATCAATAGATGAAATTGAAAAGTCTGTTGAAAAACTATATTTAAATGGATTAGGAACAATGTCCATAGCAATGTTTCCTCACAGTTCAAATAATTTATTACTAGGGACAAATAATGGCTCTTTGTACTATGTTTACAACAGTTCTAAAGACTGTTTTATTTTTGCATCTGAATTTTACATTTTAAAGAAATTAATTGATTCAGTAAAAACAAATTTTTTAAGCTCTAATATTTCTCAATTGCCTGCAAATCATTTTATGCTTTTAGATACTGAAAACTTAAATAGTAATGTTTTAAAATTTAATGATTTAAAAAGCAAAAGTTTTAACTGTAAAAACAAAAGGCTAAATAGTCTTAGAGCAGTGGATTATTCTTTAAAGATAAAAACTAGTTTAAGATCTTCTTTAAAAAAGCAGGAAATTTTGAAAGGGGATTTTTTAACATTTGAAAAAGTAGTAATTGATCGTAGTTCAAAAATTGTAAATTTAAAAAGATGTTCTAAATGCATTTTACCTGAAACATTTCCTCATATTAAATTTAATTCTTCTGGAGTTTGCAATTATTGTGAAAACTATACTGTACGCATTCCTAAAGGGCTTAAAGAATTAGAAGAATATATATCGAACAAAAAAAATAAAAATTCTAAATTTGATTGTTTGTTACCTTTCACAGGGGGAAGAGATAGCTCATTTGTAATGCACTTTGTTATAAAAGAATTAGGATTAAACGCATTATCTTATTCTTATGACTGGGGGATGCTAAATAGCCTAGCTAGAAGAAATCAATCTAGAATGTGTTCTTTATTAGGGGTTGAACATATAATTATCTCGGCAGACATTAGAAAAAAAAGGGATAATATTAGAAAAAATGTTAATGCATGGTTAAGGTCTCCAAACTTAGGAACAGTTCCATTGTTTATGGCTGGAGATAAACAATGGTATTATTATATGAATCAGTTAAGTAATTATAATAATATACCTATATCCATACAGGGTGAGAATTCTCTAGAAAGTACATTCTTTAAGACTGGGTTTTGTGGAATTGAACCTGCCTTCAATAATTCTAAAACATATACGTTAGGAGTTTCTAATAAAATAAAATTATCTGCTTTTTATATGGGTCAATTTATTAAAAACCCTACATATTTAAATAGCTCATTAATAGATACCATTGGCGCTTTTTCCTCTTATTACCTTATAAAGCATGATTATATAAACTTATTTGATTATGTGCCTTGGAGTGAAGACACAGTGGAATCTATTTTACTCAATAAATATGATTGGGAAACTGATCCTGAGACAAAAAGTACTTGGAGAATTGGAGATGCAACTACTGCATTTTACAATTATATTTATTACATGTTGTCGGGATTCACAGAAAATGACACCTTTAGAAGTAACCAAATAAGAGAAGGTCTTATTAGCAGAGAAGATGCATTAAAAAAAATTGAAGTTGAAAATCAACCAAGATGGGAATCAATAAGGTCATATTTTAATACAATTGGTATTGATTGGATAAGCGCTATAAAGATTATAAATAATACCAATCCTTTTTATTGAAAAATATACTTTTAAGATTTAAAAATGGCTGATTCTTTAAAAAAAGAAAAAATATTAATTCTAACATCCTCTTTCCCGAGATATTTAAACGACATAGAGGGGGGCGGGATCTTTGTCTATAAATTATCTAAAGAATTACAAAAAAAAGCGGAAGTAATTATTCTTGCTCCTTTTATGGCCGGCTCTGTAAAAGATTACGAAATTGATGGTATGAAAATCAAGAGATTTAAATTTATCCCATTTAATGTAGGTAATTTAATTAACCCCAGCGGTCTTGCAGAGACGTTACACCAGCAAAAATGGAAATTTATTTTAGTCCCATTTTTACTTCTCAGTCAATTCATATCTGCAATTTTTTTAATAAAGAAAGAAAAAATCAATCTTATACATTCACACTGGTTAATCCCTCAAGGCCTTATAGGTTCTTCAATCAGGTTTATTATGGGTAAAAAGATGAAAATTCTATGTACAGTTCATGGGAGCGATTTAAACATGTCATTTGGCAAAATAGGTGACTATTTTGTATCTAAAGCATTAAAAGGGATAGATATTATTACTGTAGTTAGCAATGAATTAAAGAACAAAGCAGATAGTTTTAATTCGCATTCTGAAATACCTGTAATTCCAATGGGGATAGACATAAATAAGTTTTGTTTCAACCCAAACAGTAAAATCAAAGGGGAGTTGAAAATTGAAGGTAAGATGTTGTTGTTTGTAGGAGTCTTTAATGAGGTTAAAGGAATTGAATATGCATTAAAAGCAATGCCGAAAGTATTGGAGTATGATAATACAATAAAATTCGTATTAGTGGGTGATGGCGTAATTAAAAATGATTTAATTAAAATATGTCAAGAATTAAATATTACGGCAAATGTTATTTTCGCTGGATTTAAAAGTCAGAACGAGTTACCCGATTATTACTCGGCTGCCGATATCGTGTTGATGCCTTCGTTAAGTGAGGGAAGTCCTGTGGTCTTGCCTGAAGCTCTAAATTGTGGTGCAGTAGTCTTAACGTCAGATATACCTATTTATAAAGAACTTATTAATGAGGGGATAAACGGGTTTATGTCAAAAGTAGAAAATAGTAATTCTATTGCAGGAAAAATCATAAGTATATTATCAGATCCCGATGGAATTAAAACTGTTAAATCTAGTTCAAGGGAATATATTCTAAATAACTTTGACTGGAAAGTGGTAGGGGAAAAATATTTAAGTTTAATAGCAAAATTATGAGAGTCGAAATCTATTAATTAATGAAAGTTCTATTATCATCTTTCGAATTATCACATTTAAAGACAGGTGTTCATTTTAAAATTATTGGACAAGCTGAGGGGTTTAAAAAACTTGGATATGAAGTTTTTTATTTATTTATAGATAAGAAGGGGTTGCAATTAAAAAATTATAAGGACAGCTCCATTAAAAGTTTTGGTTCGGTGAAATCTAACATCGAAGTTTTAACTAACGGTTATAAAACTGCAAAAAAAGTATTGGACTTCGTTAATCCAGAGATTTTATATCAAAGAGGTTCGCTGCATGAACCGTTTTTTTTGTCATTTCTAAAATATGCAAAAAAAAAAGGTGCAAGAATTTTTTATGAAATCCCTACTTACCCTTATGACAACGAGTTTAGAAATAAAAAGTTTCCCTATAATATCACAAAGTATATTGATAAATTTTATCGTAATAAATTAAAAAAACATGTTGAGCAAATAGTTACTTATACAAATCATCAGAAAATTTTTAATATCCCCGCAATAAAAATTGAAAATGGTATAAACACAGAAAGTTTCTCAGCTGCAATTCGTCCATCAAATTTTGAAAAGCTGACCTTAATTGGAGTTGCTAATCTTTCATTTTGGCATGCTTATGACAGGCTAATAGAGGGTTTAAAAATTTATTATGATGATGGAAATAAATTTCCAGTTGTGTTTTTAATTGTCGGAGAGGGATCTGAATACTTAGCTCTTAAAGATAAAGTAAAAGAACAGGACTTAGAAAATATTGTTACTTTTTCAGGTAGACTTACAGGTGAAGAACTTAATAAAGTTTACAATCAAAAACACCTAGGTGTTGATTTGTTAGGAATGTTTAGAAGAGGGTTTAATGAATGTTACTCTCTAAAAGCAAGAGAGTACTGTGTAAGAGGAATTCCGTTTATATCTTCTACTGATGATTCTGATTTCGAAGAAAAGTTCCCTTTTAGATTTCAAATTGAGCCAACTGAATCTCCAATAGATGTGGCTCTAGTTTTAAATTATTATAAAGTATTACATAAGAAATATTCAAACGAATATCAAAATGAATTAATTAGTTTTGCTGCAGAAAAGTTATCTTGGGAATATAAACTTAAAAAAGTATCAAATTATTTCTAATACCATATGAAAAATTTTAAACGAATTTTAGTTCTTGCTCCTCATACAGATGATGGTGAATTAGGTTGTGGTGGAACTATAAGTAAATATATTGAAAACGGAGCTGAAGTTCATTATGCAGCATTTTCCGTATGTGAACAATCTGTCCCAAGGCATTTACCCGAAGACATATTAGAAAAAGAACTAAAAAATGCCTGTGAAATTTTGGGAATTCTATCCAATAGAATTCATGTTTTCAGATACCCTGTAAGAAGGTTTGATGAGTTTAGGCAGAATATTTTAGATGATCTTATTAGGCTTAAATCAGAGATTGATCCAGAGCTAGTATTTATGCCTAGTACATTTGACACCCACCAAGACCATCAAGTTATATCCAATGAAGGTTTTAGGGCTTTTAAAAATTGTACTTTATTAGGATATGAAATGCCATGGAATAACCCAACTTTTAAAACCTCCTGTTTTTCGGAGCTTAAAAAAAATCATATAAACTCAAAGGTTAAAGCTATGAATTGCTATGATAGTCAGGCAATTAGAAATTATACAAATAAGGACTTTATATTTTCCTTAGCAAAAGTTAGAGGGACGCAGATTAAGAAAGAATATGCGGAGGCTTTTGAAGTGTTTCGTGTTTTATTTTAATATCTAATCTTATGAAAACTGGCGTTTTTGGCAATAAAGATACAACTGGGTTAGTTCTTAATTATTTTATTAAAGACAACTGGCCTCTTAATAATTTAGTTTGCATAAGCCCCTCCAGCAAACTATCAAACTCTATATCTGGATATCATAATCCTGAACATTGGAAATTACCAAAAAATGTAGAGGTAATTTTCACCAACTCTTATTCTCTAAATCATGAAAACGATAAAAAGCTTATTCTTTCCTTAAAGCTTGATCTCATATTTGTTATTGGTTGGCAAAGACTAATACCTGAATGGTTGTTAAATTCTTTAAAAGTTGGTGCATTTGGCATGCATGGTTCATCTGAGCCATTGCCAAGTGGAAGAGGAAGAAGCCCATTGAATTGGTCCATTATTCAGGGTAAAAAGCAATTTCAAACCAATTTATTTAAATATGAGGCTGGAATTGATGATGGAAATATTGTTGGTTCAGATATTTTTGAAATTAATGAACATGATACAGGAGGATCATTGCAAATGAAAAACACCTTTTCAATGATAAAGCTCTTGAAGAGTTATAAAAATGAACTTTTAACTAATTCATTTATTACCATCGACCAACCTTCAGATGTTATCCCTACATTCTATCCTAAACGAAGACCTGTTGATGGACAAATTCTATGGGGGTTGTCTTCAAATGAAATTGACCGACTAGTAAGAGCGGTTTCCTTTCCTTTTCCTGGGGCAAAATCCTTTATAAATGATGTTGAAATAACAGTTTGGGAAGGATATTCTATTGCAATTGGAGAATTTGATAAGACATCCATTGGTGAGGTTGTATACATAGATTCAAATAAAAATATTATTATAAGATGTGGTGATGGATTTTATTGTATTACCAACTATCAGTCGGAAAAAGAAAACATTAAAGTTGGAGATATTTTAAAATCGAAATCTGATCATTGCTGGGACCCAGAAAAACTACCCATTACATCTTCTAAATATTGCTCAACATACGAAGATATTCCAGAAGAATACAGAAAATATGTTTAAGTATTTTTTAAAGTTTGTGAAAAGTAAGTTTCTAAAATGGTCTTTGTTCATAGTATTATTGACCGGCTAGTCATTTTATTTTCTTTACTAAGAAATGTTCTACCCTAATTCATATTCGTATTAAAAAAGAAACAAATTGACCTTGGGAAAAGAACATATTAAGGGTGATTTTGTCTATAAAGAATTATATCAAGATACTTTATTTCAAATGTAAAAGAACTTTATAAGATAACACAACAACAAAAATTGATGGTTTATTCTAACGAATAAATGATACAATGAGTAGTATGCTAAAATAAGTGTATCTAGATAATCCTTTTTATAAATACACTAAAGTGTTTTTATATAGCACTCAAGATTTTATTTTGTCAAAGCTATTCTCAAATAAAGGATTAGCAGCCTATTTTGAATCTTTTACATATTGATCTGTTACTATTAAAATCCTAAACTTATCAATAAAAGTAATAATACAATGTTAGAAAGTTATGATGGTAAAGATCGTGTTCAGAACTTTGATTGTGTTGTTCTAGGAAATTTAAATGCTATGACTATAGAAAATAATAATCTTTCTCTCGTTTTTTGAAGATTGGGATTGGGATTGGAGTTTGACAGTTCCTTAAGTATTTCCGTTTTTCCTTGGGAAATCTCAAGTGTTAGTAAATAGGATTCTACGAAAAAAGTTTTATTATGATTTTATGAATAAATGGCACTGTAGTAATTAATTTATCGTAATATTTTCCAACTTTTGGGTGAATTAAGCCTTCTATTTTAGAATATGTTGTTGTTTGATAGTGAAAATGTGATACGGGTTTGCTGTTTATATATTTATTAAACTCATCAATTGATAAGTCTAATTTCTTAATAACATATTCTATGTCTTGGTTCATTAACTCTTCAGGGTAATGCTCATTATTCAACTCTTTAAGCGCCTCTTCTCTTGATATTTGATTTGAATATATTAGGCTTGATAAATGTGATTTTCGTTTATCTATATTAAATTTTTTTGGTAGAATATAACCTTGGTAAAACCTTGTAAAAATTGATTCATGATGTTTTCCTCCATAATCTTTCCAATTTAATTTTTCAATTAATATTTTTTTAGAAGTCTCTTTATTGTAGTCTACATAGTCTAGTGGCGCAATTTGATAAATACTTTTTTTTATACTCTTTTTTTCTCTGTTTGTCATCAAAGGGAAAGTATTTATGAGGCTTTTTCCGTACTTGTTATGAATATCTTTTATGTTTTTTGAATCTGCCTTATTAAACCTCCAGGAAACTGGCAGCTTTGCTTCAGAGGAACTATTTGTGCCATCCAGAATATACTTTATACCATTTAATTTTGCTTGTTGGTACATTAGCGATGTTATGGCATGATCAGTAAGTGCCTCAATGTCAACAACTGAAGCCTTTATATAGGACTTTTGTAAATCTTTAAACTCTTCCCATTCTATAACATGAGTATGCAAGCCAATATCCAGTTTTTTTACAATATTAAATATGTTTTTGGTTGCTAACTTAGAATTCCAGCCATTATCTAAGTGAACCGCTAACGGTCTTAGTCCATACGTTTCTTTAAGTATTAATGCAAGATAAGAGCTGTCAACACCACCGCTTAACCCAATAATGCAGTCATATTTTTCGTCTTTACCTTCGATCTTAATTTGGTCCGAAAGTTTAAGGAATTCCTTTTCAGTTAGACTTTTAGTGGTTTCAAAAGATCTCTCTGAATTATAACAGTGATTACAGACTCCCTTTATGTCAAAATAAATATGAGGATCACTTGTGTCCATAACACATCTGGTACATACTTTAACTATTTTTTTCATATTTTTTTCAATCAACAAAAAGCTCAATTAACTCTTCTGAATCTGGATAATTGATTAATACAGATCTATTTGAACCTACGAAAATAAACATACTCCCTACGGCAACAGCTGAAGCTTCTCCAATTTCAATAGCTTTCTTTAAATCTTCTAATTCTCCTGCTCCACCTAAAGCAACAACTGGAATTGATACTGCATTTGAAACCATCTTAATTAGCTCAAGATCATATCCCTCAAAGGTGCCATCTTTATCTATAGAGTTAATGATTATTTCACCTGCTCCTAATTCTTCTACTTTCTTTGCTAATTCAATTGCTGATATTCCTGTAGGTTTTTTACCACAACTTTTATATACCTCATACTCTTCTTTCTCATTTAAACGAACATCTATGGAGGCAACGATTGACTGGGTTCCAAATACTTTAGAAGCTTCAGTAATTAATTCTGGGGTTGAAAAAAGAACGTTGTTAAGAACAACCTTTTCTGCGCCTGATTTTAACAGCTCTCTTATGCTTTCAATTGAATTTATTCCTCCCCCAACAGCAAAAGGCATTAAACTTTCTTCACCTATTTTTTTTACTATGTCTACAGAAATTGTTCTATTCTCATTAGTTGCCTCAATATCCAAAAACACCAATTCATCTGCCTCAAAATCATTAAATATCTTGACTGCATTTATTGGGTCTCCAATATATGTTGGATCATTAAACTTTATTGTTTTAACCAACCCATTATCTTTTAATAATAAAGTTGGAATTACTCTTGGTCGAAACATCAACTACAGATTTACGAAATTTTGCAATACTTTAAGCCCCGATTGATGACTTTTTTCTGGATGAAATTGCGTAGCGAATATATTGTCTTTTTCGAATGAAGAGTCAAAATCTAAAGTATAATTTGTTGTTGCTAAAACATCTTCTTTGCGTTCACAACTAACAAAATATGAATGCACAAAATAAAATAAACTTTCTTCGGAAATATCATAAAATAATTTAGACTTTTTATTAGGCAACACCTTGTTCCATCCCATATGTGGTATCTTGAGTTTCTGACTATGATTATAATTAAACTTACACGTACTAGCTTCAATCCACCCCATACCCTCTAAATCTCCTTCCTCACTATGCTTTGTCATCAATTGCATCCCCAAACATATCCCTAAAATTGGAGTTTTATCTTCTAGAACACTCTTATTTAACACCTCCAAAAGACCTGATTCCTTTATATTTTCCATTCCTTTTTCAAAATGACCAACGCCAGGCAACACTAATTTGCTCGAGGTTGAAATAACGTCTAAGTCTGAAGTTACAACTGATTCAACATTTATTCTTTTAAAGGCTTTTTGAATTGAAAACAAATTACCCATCCCGTAATCTACAATTGTAACAGACATCTATCAGTTTTTATTTGTTAGTTTGTCAAAGAAAAAATCAAATTTTTCATGGTAATTTTTCACATTATAATATTTGTTTTTTTCTATAATTGTTTCTTTTTTTAATGCTAATAGCTTCAAGAGCGTGTTTTCAATATCTTCTGATTTATTTATCATGCTGTTAAACTCGTATTTGTTAATATATTCTTCATAATAAATTACGCTCAGGCTATTATAATTCCAAAAAATATTGGGTACCCCCAGGGACGGAGCTTCAAATGCGCAACTAGAATAACAAGTTAAATGGATGTCGCTATTTTTTATTACTTCATATGTGTTTATGTCCTCAAATACTTTTACGTTATCTAAGTTAATATTTAATTTAGCTAAATCGCTTTTAGATCTTGGCATTAAAATAAAGCAAATGTTTGTGTTTTCTCTCGCTATTTTATTTACAAATTCCAAAGTTTCATTAAATATAGTCCATTGTAAACTCACACAAATTATAATTTTAAAATCATCTTTAAGTTTTAAAATCACCTTATTATCTCTTTTATTATTTAGGTGAATCATGAAATTTCCAATTGGATACACACTAGACACATCCGTTAAATAATATTTATCCTTCAAATATTCTTTTTCGAAATCTCCAAAAGAGCATAAATGTTTAGGATAAAATAAAGGGTTTACATATCTTCTTAAGTCATACCCAAAGTGGTTTACCAACTTAGCATGCTGAAATTCTACCGAATCAATATTTAAATCATTAGCACATTTTATTTCGTTATTTAAAGTATAGCAAGTAAAAAATATTTGCTTTGGTTTAATGTTTTTAAAAAGGAAAGTGTATATTTTTTTTTGAGCAAGATAATACTTAATTATACTTTCTAATTCAAGGTTAATTTGATGCTTACTAAGCTCTTTTTTCATAACCTCAATATCTCTTATCCTAAGAAATTTGGATAATACAAATGCAATAATTGATAATACATTTGACGAGACATAGGTTATGTTTTCAATATTACTCTCTTTTTCTAAAATAAAGCCTGATTGAATTTCCAATATTCGATTTTTATATAGTTTTTTTGATAGGTAATGGGTAAATCTATTGAATCTCACCTCGTCTATTACCCGATAGTCATCCTGCGCAGTAAAATAGACATAATCATATTTACTGAAAAGCTTAAACAAATGAATTAGATTAATAAAAAAAGAAAGTGCAAATTTGATATTAGTTGTTCTCTTCTTTTTTTTATTAATTTCTTCAGAAGAATTTTGTTGCACCATTAGTTTCATTCCCAGTTTATACCTTAAAATTGGCCATATGTTTTCACCATTATATTTGAAAGCATCAAAATTACACTGTGATTCAAATTCTTGTAGCTTATTCATGCGATTTCCATAATTTCCAAGGCATTTGATATACCCTATTAGACAAGTACCAGGTGATTAAAAAATTAAAAATAAAAGATATTAAATTTGCCTGTGCAGCCCCAATCACACCATTTTCAAGAGTCAAGAAATATAGCATTCCTAAATGAAACAAAGCTCCCGTAATTGTTATAAAAGATAATAGATATGTTTTTTTTACGTAAAAAAAATAATTTGAAACCATAGTATACATTCCTGAAAAAGCAAAAGAAATTGCAAAAAATGGAACAAACTGAGACGACTCATTAAATTTTTCCCCAAGAAAATAAGGCAGAAATAATTCTGCAACCCAAGAAAAAATAACACTTATTAAAAAAATTCCAATGAAATATAAATAAGTGAATTTTACAATTTTTTTCTTTTCATGAATTGTTGGGTCATTCGAAAGAGTTTCAAACATGTAAGGGCTCCATGCTCTCTGAAAAGCGATAACCAGAACACTTATTACAGAACAAATTTCATATGCTATAGAGTATATCCCAGTAGCCCCTATTCCAATAGTTGACATAATTATTATTCTGTCTGCACCCGTTTTAATCAGTTCACTTAAACTGTGAGGCGTTAAAGGTATTCCAAACTTTAAAGCATCTTTTATATGATTTTTATTAAGCTTGAAATTCAAATACCCTCTTTTCAAAAGAAAAACAAAGCTAATTCCAGAAAATAAAACAGTTCCAATTGCAATAGCTAAAACCCTTCCTTCCCAATTCATGCTCATTCCCACAACAAATACTAAAGTCAAAATTGTTACTGTAAGTGTTTGTGTTAACTGATAGACTGAATATGGTTTGGGTTTTTTCTCTACTGTCCATAACAGCAAATTAATAGTTGTCAAAAACTCCGTAAAAGCAATAACAAGAGCTACATATATCCATTCATTCTCTACCTTTAATCTTTCGGAAATATTATTAGAAAAAAGAAATACACACACAAAAACAAGAAGTGTTGATGCTCCCAATATTATAAGACAATTCCCTATAAACTGGTTTATTTGATTCCTCTTCATTTTAAAATAATTCACATTAATTGCCCCGTGAATTTGAAGTCCTGTGAATTTTGAAAAAACAGCAATAAGAACAGTGAGTCCTGCAATTATACCATAATCTTCGGGGTTAAGATATCTTGTTAAAATTGGAAGTAAAAGAAAAGGAATCGATTTATTAATAACTTCACCAAGGATAAAAATGAATGCATTTTGAAATAACTTTTTATTCATCTTAATAATTTCCTTTCACTAAATTTCAACACATTCTAATCCCATTTCAGAAAGATGTTTTGAATACTCCTGATTTAAGTTATTATCTGCAAATGCAGTAATGAAATAATCGGCACTAAAATTAACTTTCTCAATATTTCTTACATCTCCAAGTGTTGGTATTCCATCTATTAATGAGTATTGTTGACTTGTTTTATAATTAAAAAACCCTACTATTTCATATTTTTCTAGTTTTTTTATCGTTTCAACTTTATCCTTTATATATGAATCAAATGAATTTCCTATTATAATCATCTTTTTATCATATTCCGTTTCACCCTTAAATTTGATTTTAGGTAATGGGTTTTCTAACATGTTATCGTTTATGTCTAAAATATGCTGATTTGAATCTAAATACTCTAAAACAGCCTTAGTTTTAAATTTTGGTTTAGTATCGTATAATTCTCCATAAATATGATTCATTACCTGTAAATCTTCATCAAAATCAACTGTCAATCTAATAAGTTCTCTATTCTTAAAAAAAGGTTCATTGTTCTCTATTGTATGAATATTGAAAATATCAGGCCTTTTAAGATACGAAGTCATATACTCTGTTAAACTTGAATCTTGAGCAAGACTATGTGCTTTTTTCAAAGTTTCTAATGATACGACCTCAGCATTAACTCCTAAAGGAAGATACTCTGATTTAGTGAAATTATAACCATTCTTAATATGTTCCTCAATCATTCTATCAATGTTATCTGGATCTGTTAACGGGTTATCACCTGTAACCCTGACCACATACTTAAAGTTATGAAGATCAGCTGAATCAATAAACCTCTTCATCACATCTAGCTCATCACCAGCAAAAGCATCTATATTATTATCTGCAGCAACATCTAATAATATACTATCATCAGGATGAGTAGAAGTACATAAAACCATCTTTTCTGCATTCTTTACCATACTCATTCGTTCAATTAAGTGAACAATTAATGGTTTACCTACTATCTCCGCTAGCGCTTTACTTTTTAAGCGAGAAGACTTCATTCTAACTGCAATTAATATTCCTACTTCTGATTTATTGATTTCCATAATTCAATTAACATTGTTTAACGTAATATTTTCATTTTTTTCTATATCAAACTTCGCTTCTTTTCCAATAAGCATATCGTACATTTCTTGAGGTAAAGCTCCACTTGTTCTTTTTAAAGCAAGATTCTCAAAACTTAAAACTTCCCCTTTTCTTATTAAAGTTTTCGCAACAATACTTTTCTTCATAAAATCTCTATACCGCTGTTCTCCTTCACTAATAGGAGTTGGCTTGTTATTGCCTAAAGCTAACTCTGTTTTTCGTATTTGTTTTATAAAGCGCTTAAAATAATCCATCGATAAAGCTGATTGATAGTCAATTCCTTTATCAGCTCTATTTAATACTATATGTTTTTCAACTGCAAATGCCCCTATAGCTCTAGCAGCAATGGCTAAATACAAACTCTCTTCTGTATCTCCTTCTGTATGATCCAAAAAACCCATAGGTAAGCTGAATAAATCAGCATAACTTTTTAACTGACTAATATTCATATCTTCTATCTTTGTAGGAAATCCCTGATAACCATGCATTAATGATAGAAAACTAGTTTTATTTTTTTGTCTAAAAAATTGTATTGACTTTCTAATCTCTTCTACAGTAGAAGCTCCAAAACCTATCATTGTTGGTTTGTTCAGTAATGCCACAGCTTCTACCAGCCCCTTATTATTAAGATCTGCTGAATGAATTTTAACCAAATCAGGATTCATCTCTTTTACAGTTTGAACGCTGACTAAATCATAAACATCAGTCATAATTATCATGTCTGTTTTCTCTCTAGCATATTTCATTATGCTTAACCATTCATCACAACTAAACTCTAGTGTTCCAACAAGATCAAATATCTCATGCTTTTTTGTCATATGAGATTCTAGGTTCAGTACTTGAAATTTAACAGCATCAGCCCCAGTTTCATTGGCAAAGTCTATTAACTTAAACATGTCGTCCAACCTGCCTTCATGAGCTGATGCAATTTCAGCAATAATCATCATTGGCTGACCAATTCCTATTTTACGACTTCCTATCTCATGACAATTCATCATAATTAATTACTATTCTATATAAATATTTTTCTTTTTGTAATTACGTGCAGCATACCCTACCACAGTTTCACTTGTTACTACATCTTTGGTAACTGTAGATCCAGCTCCAACTAAAGAAGCTTTTCCTACAACTATATCAGGTAAAATAGTTGAGCCAACACCAATAAAAGCTAGATTATGAATAACCACTCTACCTGCTGTAACCGTTCCTGGAGCAACATGAACAGCATCGCCTACAATATTATCATGTTCCAATATCGCACCAGTGTTTACAATACAAACTTTACCTACGGTTGTTCCATTATTTATTACAGCTCTGGCACCAACAAAAGTACCATCATCAATTTTCACTTTAGGGCTAATAATTGCGGAAGGGTGAATTAAAGTAATTAAATGACCATCAATACTTTTTATTTTATCATAAAGTATTTCTCTTGCCATATTGTCACCAATTGCAATGTGAAAATTAGCATTATTAAGACCTAATTTTTCCAAATTTTCGGTACTCCCTATAACTGGAATATCAATTACTTTAGTTCCTTGCAAACTTTTAGTACTGTCAATAAAACCAACTATTTTATATTCATTAAGTTGGTTAATAATATCAACAACAACACCTGCATGTCCGTCAATTCTAGCTCCAATAATATAGACTTCTTTCATAAATCAATCTGATACATCATTCCAGTTCAATAATGTTTCTGGGGCGAGTGGTGTTTTTGAATTTTTTCCTAAAATATCATTTAAATATTTTGGACGTATTCCAATTCCAGGTCTCTTAATTGTTAAATTTTCTCTAGAAAAAACTTCTCCTGCTTGTATATTTTTACTCACTACAATACTAGTTCTATGTACTTTTCTTTGATTAAGTTCTTTTTCTGAAAATTGCCTTTTCGATGTTCCTAAACCAGCTTCTACTTCTCTAATCCCAGTTACTAAATCAATCATTTCCTTTGGTTCTATAGAAGCAGCGTGGTCTGGTCCAAACTCTGTGCTATCAAGAGTGAAATGTTTTTCAAGAGCAACAGCTCCCATTGCTCTCGCGGCAATAGTCATATTTATTCCTAATGTGTGATCTGAATACCCTACAGGGTGACCAAAAGCTGATTTTAAGGTTTGCATAAACCTTAAATTAGTTGTCTCTATTGCAGCAGGGTACCAAGAAATACAATGAAAAAGTACGATTTTATCATTCCCTTCTTTATGCATTGCTTCTATAGCATCTTCAATATCACCAAGTGAAGCCATTCCTGTAGAAACAAACATAGGTAATCCAGCCGCTGCCATATGTCTAATTAGAGGAATATTGGTTAAGTTTCCAGAAGCTACTTTTACCATATCAATCCCCAAATCCATTAAAAAATCAAAACTTCCTTCATCAAATGGAGTAGATAAAAACTTGATTTTCTTATAATCACAATATTCCTTTAATTCATAGTGATCTTGCTCATTAAGTTCAAGCCTTGCTAAGACATCTCTAAATGATTCTCCTTTCCTACTTCCTTCATCGATATAACTACTTGTTAAAGCATTTGGAGTAACCAATTTACTAGCTTTAAACGTTTGAAATTTACAATAATCAGCATTTGCAGCAGCAGCAGCGTCAATCATTATTTTTGCTTTTTCAAGATCTCCATCGTGGTTGATACCTGCTTCAGCAATAAATATTGCTTTAGGATCTTGATTCTTTAAATCTTCGTAGTATTTCATTTTATTTAGTTTAATAAATCAAAAAAAATTTCAGCAACTCTAGACAAGCCTTTCCCATCCAAAATCCTTCCAATCTCTGCTTCTTGTTTTATGTGATCTTTCTTGTTATTCAAACAGTCATTCAATTTTTCAAAAATTTCTTCTTCACTTAAATCTGGGCCATATCCTATATTTTTATTTACGTTTAAGTCATCAAATCTATCAGCAATTTCCATTTGTCTTTGTAATTGACAAATAGTTGCCCCTGGTCTTTGTGAAGCAATTCTTTCAAATAACGTATTTCCCCCAGCTGTTATAGAGAAACTACAGTTATCAAATTCATTTTTAAGATTTTGGATATCTGCCAACAAATGAACATTCAATTTCAATGTAGAAATGAATTCTTTCAATTGATCCAGATATCCAGTTGCCTTACTCGTTACAATGGTTATTTTTTTATCAATAGAAATTTTTTCCAAAGCAGATAGTACCTTAAAAATTAAATTATTGTGATCACTCCCGCCTAAAGTTAATAATATATTAGATGTTTCATTGCCTTTTAAATAAGTTCTCTTGCTAAAAGCTTTATTCATTATAAAATATTTCGGGCCGATAAAATAAGTCGCCTTTTCGTCTTTATAATACTCACTTTTTTGACATGGATTACCATTTATTACAACATCAGAGTTTATAATTCGTTTATATGAATCATCTGTTATCACAGCTAATGGTACACCTTTACTTCTTATTATGTGAGTGTAGTCTTGATCTACATCATATTCTAAAACATCAAGAATTGTTAGCTTTGAATTATAATCTTTTTGCAACTCTACTATTTTATTTGCTTCAGATAACCTATCTAATTCATTACTAATAAAAACACAATCTATATTTCTACCATTTAAATAGTCTTGAGCATTGCTATCGTCTTTTATAATTAAGGTGGTATTTAATTTGTATTCTGATTTGAAATAATCAGAAATTAATACTGCTCTAGACAAATGCCCCATTCCAATGTCTTTACTCCCATCAGCTCTATACAGTATATTGTTTTTCATTAGAGAATTCATTAATCAATTTAATAATTCTATTTTGTTCTTCCTGCTTCAAATCCTCATAAATTGGTAAACATAATATTTGATTAGAAACTTCATTAGCAATAGGTAGCGATTTTTCTGCACTACTAGGGTTTTCTTTGTAAGGCGACATATTACTTACTAATGGATAAAAATACTTTCTAGAATAAATTTTTTCACTCTTCAATTTATCAAAGATAGCATCTCTATTTACTATGCAATCTTCTGTTATTCTAACCGGAAAATAGGAATAATTACTTATTACATTATTTTTCAATTCAGGTAATATAATTCCATTTATATTAGAAAGGCCATCTATATATCTATTATAGACTTTTTCTCTTTTTTGTCTTAGCTTTTGATATCCCTTCAACTGCATCAGTCCAAATGCAGCTTGAATTTCATTCATTTTTGCATTTATCCCAGAACGTACAATTTCGTTCTTCTCATTAAAACCAAAATTCCTTAAAGAATCAAGTTTCTTCTTATTATTAATTGAGTTACTTACTACCGCTCCTCCTTCAATAGTATTAAATACTTTGGTAGCATGAAAACTTAAAACAGATAGATCTCCCCAATTCAAAACAGACTGATTATCCACCAAAACATCAAAACAATGTGCGGCATCATAAATCAATTTAAGATTATGCTTTTTACATATTTCATTTAAACTTTTATGATCACACGGATTACCATAAACATGAACAGGCATTATTGCTGAAGTATTTTCGGTAATTAAAGCCTCAATTTTTTCAGGGTTTATATTATAATCGTCTTCATTTATATCACAAAAAACAGGATTTAATCCTAACCATTCAATTGCATGAGCTGTTGCAACATATGTAAAAGGAGTTGTTATCACTTCTCCTTTTAAATCAAGAGACTTTAAACCTATCATCAGAGCTAATGTCCCATTTGAAGCAAGCGTAATATTATTTACATTCAAATAATCCTTTAATTTTTCTTCTAATTCATTATGAAAAACACCATTATTAGAAAGCCATTTACTTTCCCAAATTTTTTCTAAAAAGGAATTAAACTCAATTATGTCAGGTAAGGTTGGTCTAGTTATAAAGATGTTCTTTTTTTTGTCACTCATATATAGTAAAGAAAATATATATTATGTAATAATAGTTGCTCGCATAACAAATAGTTATATTATTTTTTTAAACAACTACTTATTCTTTTACTTGATAGTAATTTCAAATATATAGAATTATAAATATTCTAATTGAATTAAAAGAAAAAAGACCACAATAATTATTTAACACAATAAAATGGTGTTTTTTTTTAAAATACAGCTTAAATAGTTTATTAACATGAGAGATATTTACTTAAAAAAAATGGTATTGCTATAATTGAAAACTACCTTGATAGAGAAATAGTAGAAAATTTAAAACTTGAATTATTTGATGTGTTGAATGACCCTGTTTATGAAAATAAGCAAAAAATGGTAAAAGAGGGTTCGAGGGTGGTTCGCTTAGATTACGATCCGAAAAATAAAAAATATCACAATACCAATAAAGTTTTTTACTCTGATTTCATGAATAATATAGCTAAGGATTAGCATCACCCTTACAGTTATAAGTTAAATCAAAAAAATATTTTCAACATGACAAGGGGGGTATGGCTTTTAATTACGAGTGGCACACTGACCCTACATACTGTCTTAAGTTTTTTTTAGTTTTAACTGATACCGTTGAAGAAAATGTAGCAATGCACTATGTTCCTGGTTCACACTTAGATAGCTATTACAGAATAATGTATCATAAAATGAAAGGGGAGACTCGTTTTCCAAGATATATTCCAGAAGAAGAAATACAAGGAACGCCAATTATTGCAGAGGCTAAAGCAGGTATTATTGTGATTTTTGAAGCTGGAGCTATTCATAGGGCTGGGCTTATAAAAAAAGATAAAGAAAGATTGGTAATAAGAGGGCACTGTGGATTTGGCATAAGTCCTTTAAAGTCTGTGATTTTTAACCTTTTATTAAAATCACCACTTAATTTAGCAAAATATGAACTAGTGCCTGATAACAATTCTAACGAAAATTTCAAATCATCTTCAAGACTTGGGGAAGTTTAAACTTGATATATATTGGGCATTTGATCGATGTTTTTAACTTTTCTAAAGGTTTTTTTGATTACAAAAATATAAATTATTCATTATTGTCTAATAATTTTAGTTTTATTAAGGACATCTATAAAAAATGAAATTGCAAATTAAATCGTTTTAAATAAAAACCCATTTGCTAATGGCTCATTATATGTCCTAGGCAAAAGAAAAACTGAGGATAAAAAAATAATTATTTTAGAGAAAGAAACAATTTGATTCTATAGGTCTTTCAACTTTTTGTAAGCATTAGTGGTAATAATTAATAAATATAATTCCGTCTATTTCAAGGCTTTATTGAAATCGCGTTTTTTACGGTTTTAGAAAAAAACAATAAATAAGAAATAATTGCAGCTACTCAAGAAGAGGTTCACATTAGAGAAGCAAAATACGGACTTTCCAACTAACACTATAAATTATTGGCTGTAAGAGTCAGTCTGACTATTATAATCTACAATGAAAATTTAATGTCAGAAGGGTCTATATAATGATTGCTTTTATAGTGAAAATAATCTGAGTCTAAGTACTTAGTGCTGGTAAAATAATCTTTGAAAATCTCTTCTATTTTTTTATTTTTTATTTGCTCTTTAATGAAATCATAATCAATAATCTCTTGCCCTTTTTTAATAAAAGGCATGACAACCTTAACTGTAAACTTTTCTTTTTCTGAAAGCTTCATTATCTTATGAAAATACTCTATGTAAAGGTTTGAAATTTTATGTTCAAAATCGTTTTTATAATTAAATTCTGGTTGCCAATTACTAACTTTTACAAATGGAAGCTGAGATGCATGTAAATAGGGAATGGTATGTAATAAGGAATCAGCTAATGATGAGATATGCTCTTTGAATTCATTTTTATAAAACGGTTTTATAAAATGGTTATAGGTGTATTTTCCTCTAAGATCTTCGTTAAGGCTAGATGGGTGAACAACATAATAGACTGTAGCCCCTTCCAAAGAATTATTCTTTAATAAGTTTTGAAGTAATATATATGATCCCACCAAAGACGACGGCGCTGTTGTAGAAAGCGTATATATGC
>TARA_B110000483_G_scaffold24537_1_pt1 | contig 24192 bp, 22 predicted proteins | sample TARA_B110000483 | Tara Oceans TARA_B110000483 (sample SAMEA4398176) | marine metagenome | biome: Polar Biome; feature: [SRF] surface water layer (ENVO:00010504); material: water (ENVO:00002006), including particulate matter (ENVO:01000060) such as... | depth 5 m
GTATTTTAGGTGATACTCCAGCGAATACGAAGTATTTTAGATTACAGTTATCGAAATGGACCGGAGAGATCTTGCAATCCGCATTTGATCTACTAGGTATTCAAATGCCTGAGAGAATGTAGTTTAATCTATTTAAGTTGTTTTACGGTATAAAAAAAGGGATGCATTTGCATCCCTTTTTTAGTAAATTAAACGTTTTATCTTAAAATAACAATACCGCTAAAAAAGCTACTGCCATTAAGAATAACAAGAAACCAACAGCACCTAGTACGATACCGGCTATTGCCCATCCTTTATTAGATCCATTAATACCTATTGCTCCTAAAATAATAGCAGACAAACACAATAGAAGTCCTAAATAGCCTATAATTGGTAAGAATGCAAATGTCAAACCAACTATACCAAAAATTCCGGCTAAAAGTCCTAACAAACCTTTGTCAGCTGCAGCAGGACTTGCATCTGGATCAGGTGTTAGTTTGCTTTCCATTTTTAAAGACATTTTAGCTAGCATATTTTCGAATCTCTCCATACGCTGAATCTTTTTGTCTATTTTCTTTTCTTCTTTTGCAGTAGTCGCTGCCTCTTTCTTGGCAGTTAATAGGTTTTTTGACTCGGTGAAATTTCCTTTGATCTTATCAATCATAGCTTCTTTGGTATATTCAACTGGTGCCTCACCATCCGATGCCATTAAGTCTTTACTTTCTATATACTGCGTGATTTGCGTTTTAACTTCTTCTTTTTTATCTTTTCTTGAAAGTTTTTCAGCTTCTGTATCCTGGCTAAGAATGGTAGTATTAGATTTTTTAGAAGCCTTGTACTTTACAACACCTTTATTATAGTGTTTCTTGTTAAAATTGCTTGCTGAACCGGTGCTTTTCGTATAAGAACAACTGTTCATGGCAAGGCCAATTGCAACAATTAGTAATAAACTTTTGATTTGGAGTAAATACTTTTTCATAATAAGTTTTTAAGTTTTAAAAATATAAATATATTAAGATTGTTTACTTTTTAATAAAAAGGAGGGGGTAACATACAAACATTTGTATGTGGGTTAGTAAGCGTATTAGATTTTTTTTATTTACGATCTACTTCTCTATAGTTTGTTTAAAGATTCTTAATTGTCCGGTCTTTTTAGATAATTCTGATACCATAACATATCCAGGCTCTGATGCCGCAACGATTAGAATCGAACGTTTGGAGTCAAACTCTACATCACTAGATTCATCTTTATTGGCAGCTTTCTTTGAGAAAGGTAAATATTTTAAGTTGGTTTCTTGAGCAGAACTAGTACTTACATTAAGCATGCCTATACCCCTTTTCCCCACACCTAAAGCTATCTTTTGATTGGTTAAAGAACCATCCTCATCTTTCTTCACAAAGTCTTTATAGAAAGCGATAACATTGCCATTCTCATCTTTACTTGAAAATGCATAAGGAAGGCTTCCTGTTTGTTTCAATGCTTGAGAAATCTTTGGTCCGCCTGCATAAGTGGTTGGGATATAAATGGCTGTTCTTGCCTTATTTACTGAATAAAAATCAGTTAATTCGCCATTATCCTTGAAGGAGAATACTACTAAATCTTCTATACTTACTTTAGTCTCATCGTCTGCGCTTCCGCTTACCATAGCCATTACCTTTCCAAAGGTTCCAATGGTGTAAATTTCACCAATCACCTTAAACTCTTTCTTTATTTCATCATACAGGATATCTTCAAAAACTACTTTTGGCTTACCCATAGTGATACTGTTTTTAGAATCTTTTAAGAACCGTTGTAGTTCTCCATCCCATTCCTGAGAAACATTTGCTAAGACTGTTCCATCATCGTTTAGGTGAACGAAAAATATACCATCAGAATTAGGACCTTTTACTTTAACCCCATCGAAGTACATTCCTGCGACTGCTATGTTCCCATCTTTAGTTATTGTTATTTCTGTGGGGTATAATGTTTTGTCACCAAGATTTAGATCAAAGGTCCAAAGTTCCTTGCCGGTATGATTATCAAATGCGGTAATGTCTACATCATACTTTTTTGACAATTTAGACTTGGCGCCATACTTTAGTAGAACTAATTTATTGGCATCACTTACTGCATCCATTACTACCGAGTAACCCTTGCTTGGAAAGTAGTCAGCAGTCCAAATTCTGTTTAGCGAGTTATCATATCGAGTTAAATGATAGCCAAACTTGGGTTCTTTGTCTGGGACAATACCTAAAAATCCATCGGTTCCTGAGGGATAAAAAGATGGATACATATCTTCAATGGCTAAAAATCTAGTTTTGATACCATTTTCGGTAATATCAGCAACGATTTCTCCTTGATTATCTAAGGTCATTGCGCGCACATTATTTCTTTTTTTATCATAAAAAACTAACAAGTTATTTTTGTCGTGTGCAGCTTCGTCAATTAAAAAACTTCTTTTTTCTAGTTCAATCTTTCTGTTAGCTATTTCATTCAAATTAAAATCCCAAAGGTAAAATTTGAACAATTTCATTCCCTTACTACTCTTTTCATCGACGATAAAAAGTGTATGACCTTTACCCTCCATATGGCCAACGCCTCTAAATTTCCTCATTTTAGTTGAGACATTCTCAATCACTAGGTCTTGTGCAACTGATGGAAATCCCATACTCAGGGTTATTAGTAGTATTAAAATTTTAGTTTTCATTATTTATTATTTTAGAGTTATCAGTTTGTAGTAAATGTGTTAGTTGGTTAATTCCATAGCCTTTGCCATTCCCAAATGCGCAAAATTTTCAATACTACTTACAGCATCTTGTATATAGGACGCGAGTTCTTCTTGCTCTTTGCTATCCCAATTGCCTAGCACATAATCTATTTGCTTTCCGCGATTAAAATTATTGCCAATTCCAAATCGAAGGCGATTGTATTGCGGATTTCCAAGGACTAACTCAATATTTTTAAGCCCATTATGACCACCCGCAGAACCTTTAGTTTTTAATCTAATTTTACCAAATGGCAAATCCTTATCATCGACTAAGACAAGTACTTTATCTATATCGATTTTCAACTCTTGCATCCAATACCGAAGAGCATTACCACTCAAATTCATATAAGTGGAGGGCTTGATAAGGTGAATCTTTTTGTTCTTAAGTCGGAATTGGGTGTAAAAAGCAAGGCGCTTCAATTCAAATGAAACGCCTTGTTTTTTGGCCATTTCATCAGCTATTTTAAAGCCAATGTTATGCCTTGTATTTTCGTATTCAATTCCTATGTTGCCTAAGGCTACAATTAAATACTTCATAAGCTTGTATTTTTATTCTTCAGCTGCTACTTCGCCTTCTTCAGCACCTTCCTCAGTACCTTCTTCGCCATCTTCACCTTTAGAAGCTGCACTTCTCATAGCTCTAGGTATTACTACTTGAGCAATTGGGTTGCCTAATGGATTCATGATCTCTAGGTCAGTTTTTAAATCTCTAACTTTGACTGATTTCCCCATGGTTAAATGCGTAATGTCTACTTCAATATCTGTTACTAAGTTCTCCGGAGTAGTTTTAACAATAAGCTTTCTAAGATTTAACTCAAGCTTACCACCTTCTTTCACACCTTCTGCAAAACCGGTAAGTTTAACTGGTATTAAAACTTTTACTTTTTTACCTTTTACTAATTCTTGAAAATCTAAGTGTAAAGCTTTGTCACTTACAGGATCGAAGTCAGCATCTTTTAAGATAGCCTCATAAGTACTCCCATTAATCGTGATATGCACTACAACGAATTTATCGGTGTAGATTACATTTTTAATTTGTTTAGGGCTAACAGAGAAATGGACATTGTCCTTTCCTCCGTATAATACACATGGTATCATACCTTCTGCTCTTAGGGCTTTTGTAGCCTTTTTACCCATTTCTGTTCTAGCTTGCGCTTCTATTGCGATTGTGTTCATAGTTGTTTAAACTGATTGTGTTATAAAAAGTGAATTAATTGATTTATGCTCGTGTGTATTTCTAATTGCTCGCGCAAATAGTTGTGACACAGTAAGCACCTTGATCTTCTTACTTTTTTGCTTTAGCGGTATCGTATCTGTAACGATAAGTTCTGTTAATACAGAAGCTTCCAAACGCTCATAAGCAGGTCCGGACAAAACAGCATGCGTGCAAATCGCACGAACACTGGCGGCACCTTTTTCCATGATGATTTCTGCAGCCTTACATAAGGTTCCAGCAGTATCAATAAGGTCATCTACAAGAATTACATTCTTTCCAGTTACATCTCCAATAAGTATCATTTCGGCTACTTCATTCGCTTTTTTTCTATGCTTATCACATATCACGAAATCCGTATCGAAGTGGTGAGAATATACTCTGGTCCTTTTTGTAGACCCTACATCAGGTGATGCAAATATTAAATTATCTAGTTTATTTTTTTCTAAATAAGGGATAAAGATGGCGGTGGAGTTCAAGTGGTCTACTGGGATATCAAAAAATCCTTGTATCTGACCAGCATGCAAATCCATAGTCATTACTCTATCTACTCCGGAGGCAGCTATAACATTGGCTACTAGCTTGGCGCCGATAGCTACTCTTGGTCTATCCTTTCTATCCTGTCTTGCAAAACCAAAATAAGGAATAACAGCAGTGATGTATTCTGCAGATGCTCTTCTACCTGCGTCAACCATCATTAACAATTCCAAAAGATTTTCTGCAGGTGGATTGGTAGACTGTATAATGAACATATAGTTACCTCTTACCGATTCATTAATCACCGGTTGAAACTCCCCATCACTGAAGTATTGCATCTCAACATTAGCTAACGCATCTCCATAAAAGTCAGCTATTTTCTCAGCTAAAGTTCGAGTGCTGTTTCCGCTTAATAATTTTACTTCTACGTGGTTCATGCTCTATAAGTATAATTAGGGCTGCAAAGATAGGGATTTATTGCGAAAAATTATAAGGCTTGGGGGATTTTATGGCCATAAAAGCTTGTTATCTTCCAAGCCCCCTTTTACTTCGCACTATTGGGATAGGCTTCACGCTCGATAAATGTTACTTCAAATTAAAAAGCCTAAATGAAGAATAATCATCTAGGCTTTCTCTTGTTGTCCCACCAGGGCTCGAACCTGGACTCTTCTGTACCAAAAACAGACGTGTTGCCAGTTACACCATGGGACAAAAACGGAGTGCAAATTTAAATGATTTTTTTAAAAACAAACAAACTTTTATTCTATTCTTTTTCATTTTTATCTTGAAAGTCCAAAGACTTTACATTGAAAAAGGTGAGAACCTGCTTTATTTTTATTTTCAAGTTCTCTTTTAAGCGAGTGGCTACCTTCTTTCCCAATGCATCATCGGGCTTACTTAGGAATCGAGAATCTTCATATTTAACGCCTTCTTTCATTGGGGTAAAGAAGTATGCATAATAGGATTTTCGATACTCTCCATCAGGAAAGTTTATTTTTTCATAACCATGAGGAGAATCGGCATCCGTTAAGAAAATAACCGCAGTGTTTAAGGTCGGGGGATATTTGACAGCCATTGTTTTCATGTCTTTATTCCAAATTTCTATTTCTCCTTTATAGGACGGCTTCCAATCTTTATTCATGTAAACCAATAGGTTGACTCTTCGCCAAAGTTGCTTTTTCGTATTCACATTGACATCAATATGTACATCTAAGAAACTGCCTTTACCTCCTTGGTGAATTCCTTGCCCTAAGGAATCTGTATTTGTAAAAAGACCATCAATGCCAGTAAGCGTCGACATGAAATTACTTACCTCATCAGTAATCATGAAATCTCTTAATTCCCCAAAAGCAGGATGCCATCGTTCAAAATGATAATCCTCACGTTTGTTCTCGTTTAAACTTTTGCGAACCACCTTGAGCGTGTCAAACTTAGGAAAATTGTCGTGAAGGGTTTGGGCAAACTTTTCCTCGAAGAAGTTTTCTAAAACAATATGTTTGCATGGTTTGCCAGAGGCAAATTGCTTGGCAAGATTTGCCAAACTTTCTTCATCCGTGTATTTTTTATTGAGATACTTAAGTTCCATGGGTATTAAATTTTATGCATTTTTCGCATGAGCCAATGAAATATTCTTGGTAGAAAGAATGCAAATTTAGGCATTAAGATTTCTAATCCTCCAACATAGCTTTTCATTTTTTTTCTAGATATTTCTGTTAAGATTTTTTTTGCGCAAAGTTGAGGATCCATTCCTTTTTCTTGAGCTACACTATCCTTGGCATGCATGGCACCAGAGCCTGTTAAAGATTTCTTGGTAATTTCAGTTTTAATGAATCCAGGAGAAACAACGGAAACGTTTATTCCTAGTTTCTCCACATCATAACTCATGCTCTCAAAATAGCCGTTTATCGCGTGCTTGCTGGCACAATAGGGGCCCACAAAAGGCAATCCAATTTCTCCTAATATGCTGCTAATAGCAACAATATGTCCTCGTTTTTTTTCAATAAAATGAGGCAATACAGCTTTGCTGAAATTAACTGCAGCAAAGTAATTAACTTCCATTACTCTTCGTTCTACTTCTTCACGAGTATCTTGGATTAAGGATTTTTGAGCAATACCAGCATTATTTATCAGGATATCAATTTGGCCAAACTTCTGGATGATTTGATTGACGGAAGAAATAAAGTTGGGTTGTTTTGAAAAGTCGGCGGCAAGAATGAGGTATTTTTCCTCAGGAAGCGCTATTGATTTAACAATTTGTTCCATTTTATGCTCACTCCTCGCACAGAGTACAATTGAAGCACCTTTCTGAGCAAGTATTTTGACCAATTGCTCGCCTATTCCGGAAGAAGCTCCTGTAACGATGACCGTTTTATCTTGGTAATAATTACCCATTCCATTGTTTTTGCTACAAAAGTAAGGAATTATCGTGTTAGTATTTGTTAAAGAAACCCATTATAGCTTGCTTAATTTTTTATCTTTGACCGGTTTACCAGCAAAATAAATATGAAAGGATTAAATTTTTATAAAAAGACCAACATAATCGTTGGGTGGGTTGTTTTTGCGTTTGCGCTAATGACCTATACCATAACCATGGAGAAATCTGGAAGTTTTTGGGATTGCGGGGAGTTTATTCCTGTAGCGTCAAAACTCCAAATAGCTCATCCACCAGGAGCACCTTTTTTTAGTGTTGTAGGAAGGGTACTAACCATTTTTGCTGAGCCTGATACGCCTCAAGCGGCTATAATGATCAACTTCCTTTCGGCGTTGTCCACGGCATTTGTATCCTTGTTTTGTTTTTGGATAATTACGGCTGTTGCGAAAAAAATATTAATCAAATCCGATGAGGATTATAGCATGGCCAATATTTTAGCGGTTATGGGTGCTGGAATTGTCGGTGCTTTGGCAAGTACTTTTGCCGATTCAATTTGGTTCTCAGCGATAGAAGGTGAAGTTTATGCACTGTCTATTTTCTTCATGACATTTGTCGTTTGGGCAGCAACTAAATGGGAGGCAGATAATAGTCCTAATGCAGATAAATGGTTAGTTCTAATCGCTTTTATGATTGGACTGTCCACAGGCGTTCACTTGCTGAGTTTACTGGCTTTACCTTTTGTCGGTATTATTATTTTTTATAAAAACTTTAAGTTTTCTTGGATAGGCCTTTTCGCATCATTCCTGCTTTCTTTCGGGGTAGTAGTGTTTGTTATGGAAGGAGTGATTGTTGGAATTCCTTCAGTATTAACCAAGTTTGAGCTACTATTTGTGAATGGATTTGGCATGGGGTTCAACACGGGCGTATTCGCAGGTATTTTTATTCTGATTGCTGGTTTACTTGCGCTGATTTACTACGCACATGATCGTAAAAAATATTACCTCAATTTAGCGTCTATTAGTTTTTTAGTTTTACTAATAGGCTACTCTACTTACATAACAGTACCAATACGAGCAATTGCTAATCCGCCGATTAACATGAATAAGCCAACTGACGTATTTTCTATGTTGTCCTATTTGAAACGGGAGCAATATGGGGAACGCCCTTTAGTAAGTGGGCCAGATTATACTGCAGAAATGGCTATGGTACAAAGCGGTGGTGATATTGCGGCTATAAAAGAAGGACGAGCCATCTATGTGAAAGATCAAGAATCCGGAACCTATAAGAAATTTGGGAATAAGCAGGAGTATGAATATGCGGCTGAATCTAAAATGTTCTTTCCAAGATTAGGCGTTTTAGGAGATAAGGGTAAAAAAGATGCTTATCGCGCATGGATTAATCCTCCTTATGGGGTTTTTGATAAGGAGAATAGAAAAATGATTACGCAGTTTGGATCTCAAGAATTGTCTAAGGCTAATCAATATGTAAAGCAGTTAAATGCGGCCAATGAATCTAAATTTGGTAATAAAAGATATAGAGTTAAAGATATTATTACTTGGGGAGATAACATTTCGTATTTCTTCAATTATCAGCTGGGGTATATGTACATGCGTTATTTCATGTGGAACTTTTCTGGTCGTCAAAATGACATACAAGGAACATATTCCAATTCAGAGGGAGGTTGGATTGTAGGAGTCGATGCCATTGATGATTTTATTGGAACCTTATGGGGGAATCCCGAGTGGCAACAAAGCGATCTTTCACCTAATAGATCTGCAAATTATGCAAGAAATAAATTCTACGGTATTCCATTTATTCTAGGTATTATTGGTATTATCTTCATGTATAAACAGGATTGGAAGAAGGCTTTTGCTATATCAGTGTTGTTTTTTACCACGGGATTGATCTTTAATATTTATGGTAATCACCCACCAATTGAGCCAAGAGAAAGGGATTATGTTATTGCCGGCTCTTTGTTTGCCTATGCCTTCTTTATCGGGATGTCAGTTATTGCAATGTATAAGGCAATGAGAGAAAAGATTAATCCAAATAGTGCTTTGGCAATTGCTTTTGGAATTGCATTTGTTGGTCCAGCATTGATGGGCTTCAATGGCTGGGATGACCATAATAGAGGCGATCGATCAACAGCTATTGATTTTGCTTCTAATTACTTGAATTCTTGTGAACCCAATGGGATTATTTTCACACAAGGTGATAATGACACTTATCCGTTGTGGTATGCTCAAGAGGTTGAAGGTGTGCGAACAGATGTTCGAATTATCAACTTAAGTTTATTGGGAGTAGATTGGTATATCAATCAGTTGCGTTACAAAATGAATGATGCAGAACCGGTAAAAATTACGTTTACGCCGAAAATGCTGCAGGCGGGGAATAGAGATATTGTGCAGTATGTGCAGAATCCAAACTTGGATAAATCAAAATACTACAACGCTTCTCAGATTATGGAGTTTATTTCTAAAGAGGACCCTAAATTTGCCGCAGTAAACAATGTAGGATATTATTTACCCACTAAAAAATTGTCATTCCCAATCGACAAGCAAGCAGCAGCTAAAATTGGCTTGGTTGATGAAAATGATAGTACATCGTTAGATGCAATTACCTTGGACGTCAAGAAGAATGCCTTGTATAAATATGATTTGTTAACATTAGATATCATTGCAAACAATATTAATGAGCGACCAATTTACTTTGCCGTATCGGTTAGTCCAAGCTCTTTTATGGGCTTTCAGAAATATTTTGAGCAGAATGGTTTGACCTATAGAGTCGTGCCCCGTATTAATGCAAGCGGGCAGCCTACTCAATCTCCAATAAATATAGATGGGATGTACGATAATGTGATGAATAAATTTAAGTGGGGGCAACTGGATTCTAATCCAAATGCCTATGTGGATGAAAATATTAGCAGAATGACCCTTAATTTAGTGAGTAATTTTGTTCGTTTAGCAGGACAGCTAGCTGCTAAAGGAGATAATGAACGTGCTGTGAAAGTACTTGACAAATGTGTTCAAGTGTTGCCCCCAAATAAAGTGGCCTATAATTTCTTCCATGCTGAGATCCCTAAGATTTATCTGCTAGCAGGGGAAGATGAAAAGGCAAAAGAGGTAGCACAGAAAATTCTCGATTCGGCCATAGCAGAACTTGATTATTATAAGATTGTGTATGATAATAAGATTGAAAAAGTTAAGAAATATAGGCCAGGTTTGCTCGGTCAGTATCAAGCTGGACAGTTTACACAAAATCGATCAGTTATGGAACAATTATATTTGTTGCAGCAAATGTCAAATGCATATAGTCAGTCGAAAGATAAAGCCTTTGCAGATGAGTTAACACAAACTTTACAGACCTACACAAACGCTTTAAAAAAGATTTAAACCAGAAGAATGAGAAGTATTATTAGATCGGTTATTCGAAAACTAGGATTGTATTCTACTGCGGTAAATGTAGAAAATAAGTTAGGGAATTATTTGAATAAAGGCAAGCGCTTGAATATGTATAGTGACTTTATCAAAAAGGGAGATCTTGTTTTTGATATAGGCGCTAACGAGGGAAACAGAACGGATATATTTTTATCACTTGGAGCTAAAGTTGTAGCTGTCGAACCTCAAGCTGAATGCATTGCTAAGCTCGAAGCTAAATTTGGTGATAAAATAGATATTGTAAAAAAAGGTCTTGACGAACAAGAAGGAAAAAAACTATTGTACAAATCCGATTCAAGTTTGATTTCGTCTTTCAACAAAGATTACATCGATTCAGTAAAAGACGATCGCTTTAAAGGCGCTAATTGGGAAGCTGCAGGTGAATTGGAAATGACTACAATAGATAAACTAATAGATAAGTATGGCGTTCCTGCATTTTGTAAAATTGATGTAGAAGGATTCGAGCAGCAGGTCCTAAAAGGACTTTCAAGACCACTTCAATCGCTTAGTTATGAGTTTGTGGTTCCCGAAAATCGATCCAATGCCTTGGAATGTTTGACGCTTTTGATGAAGCAGGGTAATATAGAATGTAACTTCTCTTTCGGCGAATCTATGGACTTAGCATTAGGTGCTTGGAAGAGCGGAAAAGATATGCTTGACTATGTGCAAACCAAAGAGTTTGAATCTTACTCATACGGGGACATCTACGTGAGATTTATCGAAGAGATAGGTTAACGGTATTCACTCAATTATGTCGCCAACAGGCATTATAGTCTGTTATTCTAAAATTCTTTCTACAACTTCATATCCTGATAGTATAGCACTTTGTACAGATCCACGTATTATGTAAAAACCTTGCACAGAAGAAATTCCTTGTTTGTTATAAGTTTCTCCGGCAAAATATACCTTATCATTAAGCGAAGAAGTCAGATTTGTTGATGCAGCTTCAAAATCAGTAGTCCATGTGCCTTGTGTATAGGTTTGTTGTCCCCAATCTGCGAATATATAGGATCCTAAATAATACTGAGAAGCTTGCCCATTAAAGTAAGTATCCAATTCATTGATCACAGCATTTACAATAGCAGTGGAATCGCCTAAGGCATAAAATTCCTCAGCAGAAAATCCAGTAGATAATAATCCTAAAACATGATCTTGAGAATTCTTGCCATAGGCTAAATCATAATATGTTTTTTCACCACTACTTGTTTCAATTGATGTTATATCGGGATAAAATTTATCAGAAAACTTCATAAATAACTTAAATCCAGGTAAAAATTCAACAGCTTGTATCGCATTGATTTTTTCTGCAGGTAAGGAAGGATTAAAGGTAATCGCGTTCGACTTTAGTACACCTAAAGAAACAGTAACAATTACTTTGTCAGTTTGGTATTCAGTCCCATTTTCTGTGGTTATCAGTATATTCTCTCCAGAATAATCGATGCTTGTTACCTTAGAATCATAGATGATATTTTGCTCGACATTTTGGGCAAAATTATCATAAATAAAATCACTCCATGTGGTATGTTTAAATTTATACTCAGTTATATAATTAGCGTAATAATCGAGCATATCTTGATTTGAAATTTGTGAAACAGTTTGATTAACTACCTCATAAACATCCATAGGCTGGTATAAAATAGTTTCGATACTCGGTTCATCTCCAGGCTGATTGATAATATAGTTTAATATAGATTTATCCTCATGAATCCATTCGGCGCCTAGGTCGATAGGGAAGTCCGCAAAATCAACATTCTTTTGGATTCTACCTCCCCACTTTTCAGTTGCTTCTAATATTTGATAGCTTACTCCTTCTTCCCCCAACTTCTTTGCAGCTGCTAAACCAGCAGCTCCGGCTCCAACTATAATTACATTTCCTTCGAAATCACCGCTGTTATTGCCGGGATTATTTGCATTTTTATCTTTATTACAGGCCAAAATTGAAACCGCAAATATTGTAAATAAAAGGAGCGTAAAGTATTTTTTTATTTTGTGTTCTTTCATTGCATTTGATTTACTGAGTGAGCCACAAAATTAAATACCAAAGAGTGTAATCTACTTGACAAATGTCACAAAATTACTTATTAGCTCTTAATCGACTTAAAGTTTCTCTATTCATTCCAAGTAAGGATGCTATATCTGTTAAGGAAACTCTTTGTAAAATTTCAGGTGCTTCTTCAACTAGTTCTTTATAACGCTCTTCTTTGGACATAAACTGAAGTTGATATAGCCTTTCTTCAATGCATAGGGTGTGTTCTAAAAGAATTTTTTTAAGCAGATGAATGACAGATATATCTGTTTTTGAAAGTTCTTTAATTTTTTCAATATCAAATCGAATAAGTTCGGAATCTTCGATTAACTCAAGTGTTTCTTTAGAGGGTAAACCTATATATGTAGTTGTGGTTGCTATAACTTCATTTTCAAATGCAAACCACATACAAACCTCTCTTGCTTCCTTTTGATAAAATGACTTGGCACAACCTTTCAGAATAAAGTAAAAATAAGAATGCCTATTACCTTCCTTGATTAACTGTGTACGCCTAGGAAGTTTTAAAAAGCTTGTATGCTTTGAGAATAAGTTGAGTGAAGATTCGCTTAATTCTGGGAATAAATAATGTATTTTATTTTCGAGGGCTAGTTTATTCATACGATGTATCGGTAACCAGTTATTATCAATTGAGTATTTAAATTTTTAAAGGTAAAACATATCTAATTTTCTAATTTACAGAAATAAGCGTTACATCAAAAATAAGCACTGCTCCACCAGGAATATTTCCTTGGCCACTATCTCCATAAGCTAAGCGAGAAGGGATTAGTAAAACGCCATTTCCGCCCTCCTTAAAGTAAGTAATGCCTTCCGTCCAACCTGCAATTACTTGCTGCAAATTAAATGAAATACCTGAGGTGCTGCTTTCATCAAAAGTATCTCCATTGGTAAAATAGCCTTTATAAGCAACGGTTACATTATCTGAAGCAGAAGGCCGTTCACCCGCTCCAACATTGTCAATTATGTAATATAAACTGGTACTACTTTTTTGAGCTGTTAAATTATTATCTGCTAGATAAGTCAGTATTTCTTGCTCGTTTTCTTCTGTATAGTCTTTTGTTTTACCGCAAGACATCAATAAAACTAACACAAAAGCAATTAAGATATTTTTCATCATTTTGATTTTATTGGCAAATGTAATGTTAAAACAAAAAAGCCTTTATTCAATATTGAATAAAGGCTTAATGTACCCCGGGCGGGACTTGAACCCGCACGACCTTGCGATCACAAGATTTTAAGTCTTGCGTGTCTACCAATTCCACCACCAGGGTAGGTAGGTGTTTTAAAATTCCGATAACTATCGGAAAAAAGAAAGAAGATTACCAAGTAATCTTCTTTCTTTAATGAGCGGGAGACGAGATTCGAACTCGCGACCCCAACCTTGGCAAGGTTGTGCTCTACCAGCTGAGCTACTCTCGCTTATTTTTCCCGTTTGATCCGGGAGAACATTCCCCATTCTTTCAAATGGATTGCAAACATACGTATAAAGTTAGAATTTCAAATACTAAAGTTGAATTTTATTTAACTCCTAAAACGCCGAGTAAAGCGCTTGTTATCGCTATGAAAACAGTTCGCCCTGCCTGACGAACCAGTGTATTTCTTTAGCGACTTAAGAATCATATCTATTCATAGATTTCGTTTAAGAATGGGGATATATGTATGGAGTATGCCGAAAAATATAGGATTTAAAGAAATACAACTTCTTTAAGTACATGAATACTATCTTGGCTTAAGGTTTTCTGCCAAGAATTTACACTGAACTTGACTCCTCTCTCATAGTATATCTCTTTCTCATAGCTAAACAATACATTTTTATTCTTAATCAGTGCCTTGATAGAGCCGTTTTTATAAACTTGAAGCCACTTGACGTCTAAATCATTGTTTGTTGTTGAGTAAGTGGCGACGGAGACTTCGGTATTGCTTGCCGGATCGAGCATCATAAGTGTGTCGAGTGTGTATTCGTCTTTAAAAATTCCCTTATTAATATTGGCTTGCTTCAATAATTTTGATATTTCATCAAAACTTGCACTGTCTACCTCAACGCTATCTTTCGACTCTATTATGCCATCCAAATCTAGGCTTACATTCACATATTTTACTTCCTCAAGGAGGAGTTCTATCTCCGCCGAAATAAATTTTTCTGTATCAAAGTATAAGGAGCTTTTCTCTGTTTTTTGCAGGTCACAAGAACCCAATAAAAAGAAGAGGACAACGAACAAGTATAAATATATATGCTTTTTAGAATAATACATCGCCTGTCATTTCCTGTGGTCTATCGATACCCATTAAATGCAAAATACTAGGTGCAATATCACCTAATTTACCTGCCTTCAAAGTCTTAAACTTATCATTACTAATTAAGAATAAAGGAACTAAGTTTTTAGTATGAGCAGTATGAGGGCTTTTATCCATATTTACCATGATGTCTGCATTGCCATGGTCTGCAGTCAAAAATATGGTGTAATCCAATTCTAAAGCTGCTTTCACTACATCTTCAACGCAAGAATCTACGGTTTCAGCAGCGGTAACAGCAGCTGAAAAGATGCCGGTATGACCAACCATATCAGTATTTGCAAAATTCAAACACATAAAATACGGTTCCTCTTTCCTCAAAAAATCAATCGCTTTTTCCTTTAGGGGAAGGGCGCTCATTTCGGGTTGTAAATCATAGGTGGCAACTTTAGGTGAATTCTCCATGATTCGATACTCCTTATTAAAGGGCTCTTCTCTGCCTCCAGAAAAGAAAAAACTAACATGAGGATATTTTTCGGTTTCTGCCATTCGGACTTGCTTTAGACCATGCTCGGCAATTACTTCTCCTAAAGTGTTTTGTAGATTGTCCTTTTCAAACAATACTTTAATATTCGTGAATTTATCATCATAACTCGTCATCGTGGTGTAATGCAAGTTCAGTTTGTGCATGTTGTATTCGTGCTTATCACGCTGGGTAAGTACCTCAGTAATTTCACGACATCGATCGGTTCGAAAGTTAAAGCAAACCACAGCATCACCTTCTTGCACTAATCCTTTTGCTTGCTTATTCGCGTCCACGATTGATATGGGTTCTATAAATTCATCCGTTTCTCCATTGGTATAAGCCTGCTCAATCGCTTCAATAGGATCTTTAAATGTAGCTCCTTTGCCAGCTGTTAGTAAATGGTGAGCCTTACTTATTCGTTCCCATCGCTTGTCTCTGTCCATGGCGAAATATCTACCTATAATACTTGCTATCTCAGCATTTGAAGAATGAATGCTTTTTTGCAATTCTTCTATAAATCCTTTGCCAGATTTTGGTGCACAATCGCGCCCATCCATAAAACAATGAATACGTATCTTTTCAATGCCATATGCATCAGCATACTTGCATAGAGCTACTAAATGATTGATGTGCGAGTGAACACCACCATCAGAAACCAACCCCATTAAGTGTAATACTTTCCCAGACTCTTTTACATACTTAAAAGACTTATTAAGATTGATGTTCGATGATAATTCACCTGTGCTTATTGATTGATTGATTCGTTGTAATTCTTGATAGACCACCCGTCCTGCCCCCAGATTCATGTGGCCCACCTCACTATTCCCCATTTGTCCTTCAGGCAAACCCACTGCTTCTCCAAAGGTAACTAGGGTGCTATTTGGGTATTTATTATATAAACTATCTACAAAAGGAGTCTTTGCTTGAGCTATAGCACTTCTTGCTGGGTCCAATTCTTTTCCCCAACCATCCATGATTATTAGCGCTATTTTTCTATATTTGTTAGACTTACTCAATATGAATTTTTATTTACCTCAAAATTAAGACTTTTTTAGGCAAATTTGGTCTTATTGGCACAATTTTGGATACATTACAATAGAATATAAAGAGGAGCAATAATGAAAGCTTTAGTAAATATTAAGTCTATCTTTCTAACACTTATGTTAGCAGCTTGTATAGTGGTCTCTGCGCAAAGTTTTTCTAGTATTGGAAGTGCTTTTCAGAATGGGAATTCAAGTGCCTTGGCTAAATATTTTGATGGCAATGTGGAGTTGACCATTTTGAATACGGAAGCAGTATACAGCAAAGGCCAAGCAGAAATGGTCATTAAAAACTTCTTTAACAGTAACAGTCCTAATGGTTATAAAGTAGTTCACAATGGGGATTCTGGTAGTGGTGCAAAGTATCAAATTGGTGAATTAAAAACATCTTCTGGTTCATACAGGACTTATGTTTATGCCAAAGATAAAATGGGTTCAATGCTCATTCAAGAAATTAGAATAGAAAAAAATTAGGGCTTTAAGCCTCAGGTTTTGTAAATTTAGTCCCGATTTCAAATTCATGATAATCGGGATTTTTTTATTATGACAGTAGATAAATTTATAGATTTAGCCTTACAGGAGGATCTTCAAGATCCAAAGATGGTGATTCCTTATGGTGATCATACCTCTCGGGCTACCGTTAAATCTGGAATTACTCAAAAGGCACGAGCACTCATCAAACAAAATGGTGTGGTAGCAGGTATCGCGCTTGCCAAGCAAATTTTTCAAAAGATAGACCCCAATTTAAATTTTCAAGAAAATGGATTTCAAGATGGTGATAAGGTAAATGATGGGGATGAAGTTTTTTTTCTAGAAGGGAGTTCTATGAGTATTCTTACAGGTGAAAGACTGGCCCTAAATTTTATGCAAAGGATGAGTGGTATCGCTACCTTGAGTAGGGAGTATGTTAATGCAGTTGCTGGTACAGGAGTGAAAATTTTGGATACAAGAAAGACGACGCCTAATTTGAGATACTTTGAAAAATGGGCAGTCAAAATTGGTGGAGCAGAGAATCACCGCTTTGGATTGTATGATATGATTATGATAAAAGATAATCACATAGATTTTGCCGGAGGCATTGAAAAAGCAATTGATGCAGCTAATGATTACCTAGAAGCACATAATTTTACTGTACCAATCGAGATTGAGACCAGAAGCTTCGATGATGTTCAGCGAGTAATTAATCACGGAGGAGTTCAACGAATTATGTTAGATAATTTTTCAGTGAATCAGGTATTTGATGCAATCGATTTCATCGCAAAAAGAGTGGAGACTGAGGTTTCAGGAGGCATTAATTTAGATACAATCCGCGCCTACGCTGAGGCGCAACCCGACTTCATATCTGTTGGAGCTTTAACACATTCATATACAAGCTTAGATATTAGCCTTAAAGCAATGCTATAAAGTACCAAGGTGAAAAAAAACATTCGATTTATTGTCAATCCTATTGCCGGAGGGATTAAAAAGAAAAACTTACCAGAGCTAATTGACGCTTATCTGGATAAGGATAAATTTCAATATTCAATTGTATGCACTGAGCGTGTTGGTCACGCTACTCAACTAGCCAAAGATGCCGTGAATAAGAAAGTGGATATCATTGTTGCAGTTGGTGGAGATGGTTCCATTAATGAAATTGCCAAGGCTATTGTTAATCTTAAAATTGTACTCGCAATTATACCGCTAGGTTCAGGCAATGCGCTGGCCCATCATTTAAATCTTCCTGTAAAAAACATTAAAAAGGCTATTGGAGTGATCAACTCAGGAAAGCAGATTCAAATTGACACCCTAAGTTCCAATAACGGAGAGGTTATATGTTTTGCAGGAATAGGGTTGGAGGCGTCTGCTGCCAGAACCTACAGGCATCTCAGGGCAAGAGGGTTCTTAGCCTATGCTTGGGCAGCTATCTTAAGTATATTTTTCAAGTATAAACCGCAAAAACTCAAATTTGAGATAGATGGGCATTTAAGAGAGGAAGAGGTTTATATGTTTACCGTATATAATGCTCGATTCTTGGGCTATAAAATTGCAAAAGTGGAGCAAGTATCCCTGGTAGATGGATTAATGCACATTGTTATAATAAAAACATTTGCCATGTGGAAGTTACTTTGGATTGCTATTTTAGAGCTTATAGGGAAAATACACTTGGCTAAGGAAGCGGAGATTATTGCAGCCAAAAAACTTAAAATTAACTTGCCTAAAAAGGCACAAGCTCAGCTTGATGGAGATTCATTTATAACAAGTTCAGCTTTTGAAATGCAAGTGAATGCTTTATCTTTAAATTTGATTGTACCGAGCACTTTAGAGAATTATTAATTGTATCACCATGGCAAAGAAAATGAGATTAGAAGATTTGAAGGGAATGGCTTATTCCACAGACCCAGATAATGTTCCAGATGATGAAATTGAAGAAATACCTGCCCTTGAGCCGGATGAACAAAAACTTTATGTCAGCTTGGACAAGAAGCAGCGAGGCGGTAAAAAAGTCACTTTAATAGAGGGCTTTCAGGGGCATGAAGACGATACCAAGCAGTTAGGCAAGGAATTAAAGAAATTATGCGGATCGGGAGGAGCAGTTAAAGATGGAGAAATTATAATCCAAGGAGATTTCAGAGATAAAGTAGTTGGTTTTCTTCAAAAAGAAGGTTATCGTGTAAAGCGAAAAGGCGGATAAAGAAGCATCTCAAATCACTTATTGGTTAAGGGACAATCCCTTTACTCTGCCCAAACTTTCAATCCTTCTGTGCAATTCGTGCAAATATCAATGCTCTTTCTATTTTTTACCAACTGCCCGCGAAAGGCTTTATAATTCTTATTCTCCCAAATACTTTGGAAGGTGTGCGTTTGTAGACTACCCATCTCGTATTTTGCATCTTTATCAAAACAACAGGGCACAATGTTCCCATCCCATGTCACCACGCAACTGTGCCATAACTTCCAGCACTTATTCTCCAACTTGTTTTTTATGCGATAGCTTCCATCTTCGTTTTTGCGATATCTCGAATATTGTTCAATACTTGGGATCAACTCGTTCCCATTTTTGAAGTCATAAACTTGAGCAGTTTTCAATTTCACTTCGTCAACCCCCAGGTCTTTACCTAATTGTAAAATTTCTGGAATCTCATGTTCGTTGGGTTTAACCACCAAAAACTGAATAATTATGTGTGGGGTGCTACTATTTAACTGTCTTTTGGCTTTTACTAAATTTTTAGTTCCTTCTATGACTTTAGCTAATTTACCTCCTTTACGATAGCTTTCGTAGGTTTCTTGGCTTGCGCCATCTATTGAAATTAAAATCCTATCCAAGCCGCTTTGCACAGTTTCAGTAGCTTTTCTTGGGCTTAAAAAATGTGCATTTGTTGAAGTGACCGTATAAATCTTTTTCTCACTCGCCGCTTTAACCAGACTTAAGAAATCTGGATGGAGATATGGTTCACCTTGAAAATAGAAGTATAAGTAGATTAAATCTTTCTGCACTTCATTGAGGAATTTTTTGTAAAAATCAACGGACAAGGTCCCCGTATCACGCGTAAAAGATTTTAATCCACTTGGACACTCGGGACAACCTAAATTGCAGGAGGTAGTTGGTTCGATGGAAATATTGAAGGGTAAACCCCATTGAATAACTCTATTCATCTGGGAGGACAGGAAAAAGGATGCAATCACCTTTGTGGCATTCCAAATTTTCCTAAAACTTAGTTTCCTGATAAAGTTTAAACTGTCTCTCCATTTAATCACAAGCACAAAGTAAATAGTTTTCTGCTAATAGAAGGTAGTCGGGCATAGAAGAAACTCAATTTTAAAAATTGTTAAGTTCTCCTTTAATAGTATGAATTATATAACTTTGCAAAGCATGTCGGTAAAGGTTCAAAATTTATCTAAACTATACGGAAGTCAAAGGGCGGTGGACAATATCTCTTTTGACATCCCTGATGGACAAGTCATAGGGTTTTTAGGTCCTAATGGAGCAGGTAAATCGACCACAATGAAAATGATTGCTGGTTTTATTGAACCAAATGCAGGTAGTATTGAAGTTTGTGGAATTCCTGTTCTTGAACAAGCCATGCTTAGCAAACAAAAAATAGGCTACCTTCCAGAGAATAATCCACTTTACTATGATATGTATGTCAAGGAGTATTTATCTTTTGTAGCCAATGTTCACGGCATTAGGTCTATTAATAATAGGGTAGCAGAGATGATTGAAATGACAGGCTTGGATCGTGAACAACACAAAAAAATTCAGCATTTATCCAAAGGGTATAAGCAGCGTGTTGGTTTGGCGCAAGCCATGATACACGACCCAGAGGTTTTAATATTGGATGAACCTACTTCAGGTTTAGATCCCAATCAATTGGAAGATATCCGTTCCTTAATCGTTAACTTGGGCAAGGAAAAAACAGTCATACTCTCCACGCATATTATGCAGGAGGTAGAGGCGATGTGTGAACGCGTTATTATCTTAAATAAAGGTAAAATTGCTGCGGACAACCAAGTGGCTCGGCTGAAATCTGGAAATAAAAAGACTCAGCTGGTTCGGTTAAAAATTAAAGGAAAGTCGGCGAGTAAACTGCAGCTTAATCATGTTAAATTTAAGGATATAGAAGCCGGTTTTATCCTTGCACAATCCAATAACAGTGAAGTTTTAACTGAAGAAATATTCAGGTATTGCGCGAGTAAAGAATGGGTGTTGCAACATTTATCACAAGAAGAATCTTCATTGGAAGACGTCTTTAAAGAATTGACAAAATAGATGTGGACGATTTTTAAAAAGGAAATGAATCAGTTTTTTAGCTCCCTTGTGGGCTATATTGCTATTGGCATTTTTCTAGTATTAAGCGCACTCTTTACTTTTGTATTCCCTTCTACTTCTGTTTTGGATGCCGGTTTTGCTAGCTTAGATACTTTTTTTAGTAATGCGCCTTTATTCTTCTTGTTCTTAATTCCCGCGATAACTATGCGAATGTTTGCCGAAGAATTTAATACGGGCACCATTGAATTATTGCTTACTCGGCCACTCAAAATTATAGACATTATTGGAGGTAAGTTTTTAGCTGCATTAATGTTAGTGGTGTTTTCTATATTACCTACAATCGTCTACTATTTTAGCATATATAAATTAGCTGTACCCATTGGAAATGTGGACACTGGAGGTATTATTGGCTCTTACTTTGGGCTAATCTTGTTAGGCGCATCTTTTGTTGCATTGGGTACGTTTAGCTCAGCAATAACCAATAATCAAATCATCGCCTTTTTAATAGGTGTTTTGTTTTGTTTCACCTTTTATATGGGCCTCGACTTTCTGGCAAAAATGCCTGTTTTTGTAGGTAGATTGGATTATTTTATTGAGCATTTAGGTGTCAACGCACATTACCTTGCTATGAGTAAAGGCGTCATAGATACTAGAGACCTACTCTATTTTTTAAGCTTAATCATCATTTTTTTATTGTTGACTAAAATTGTACTAACCAAACGAAAGTAGTAAGTGAAGTTTTTCAAAGAAAATATCAACTCAATAATCATTATTTTCATTTTGGTGGCACTTAATGTGATAGGCGCCTTCTTCTTTACTCGCTTGGATTTAACAGAAGAAAAACGCTATTCAATTTCTGATCCAACCAAAGAATTTTTAAAAAATTTAGATGATGTAGTAACGGTTAGGGTATACCTAACGGGAAATCTTCCCTCTGGAATGAGAGAGTTGGAGAAAAGCATAGAATCTACCCTTAATGAGTTTAAGGCTTATGCGGGCAATCAGCTTGAATTTGAGTTTGTCGATCTCAATGAATATGAGCAAGAAGTTCAAGAAGAGGAAGGGAAGGTATTAATGAGTAAAGGCCTGAGCCCCATCAGTCTGACGGTTGTAGAATCAGGCGAGCAAACGCAGCGCGTTTTATTTCCGGGTGCAATAGTCATGTATAAGGGGAGAATGATTAGTACGAACCTCTTAGAAAATAAGGTAGGGTACGATCAATATCAGATCTTAAATAATTCGATGGTCTTGGTTGAATATAAATTAGCCAATGCTATTCAAAAATTACAACAAACACATCCTCCGGTTGTCGCCTTTAGTAATGGACACGGAGAGTTAAGTCAAGTTCAGTTAGCTGAGGTTATTGAAGACCTTCAATCGGAACAATTTGCTGTTTCAACGATAGATTTATCGGTAGGCTATGTGATTGATAGTGTGGTCGATGTGCTTGTCGTAGCCAAGCCAACCATGCCTTTTTCTGAAAAAGAAAAATATAAAATTGATCAATATCTAATGCGAGGAGGAAAAATACTTTGGTTGATTGACCAAATTAATGTCGACATGGATAGTTTACAGGGCAAAGATTTTTATATGGCAGAATCAAGAGATCTCAATATTGACGATATGCTATTTCAATATGGGGTTCGAATTAATGATGATTTAATCTTAGATCTTCAAAATACCAGACTTGAAGTGCAAACAGGAATGCTTAATAATCAAGCGCAAATGCAGTGGTTCAATTGGCCTTATTTTAATTTGATGTTGGGAAACAACAAACACCCAATCTCTCGAAATCTAGCCCCAATTGCTGGTCAGTTTTCCAGTACTTTAGATACCATAAAAAGTGCCAATATTAAAAAAGAGATTTTACTCAGCTCGTCAAATTATAGTAAAGCGCTATTTGCACCAGCAAGAGTATTTATGGGTATTGTAAAAGACCCTATGGATCCAAGCTTATTTACGCAAAAAGAGCTTCCAACTGCGGTGGCTCTCTCAGGGGAGTTTCCTTCCATTTTTAGAAACCGTGCATTTACCGGAGCATATGCAGCAATGATTGATACTGTGGAAGGGCTCAAATTCAGAGAGAGAAGTGTTTCTAACGCAAAGATGATTGTTGTTTCTGATGGTGATTTAATCGCCAATCAAGTGCGTAAAGGAAAACAACTACCGATAGGTTATGCGGTTTATGGAAATAATAATGATGCCATGGTGTTTGACAACAAGCCATTTTTTATTAACAGTATTGAATATTTGATTGATGCAAACAATTTGATTGAAACAAGAAATAAGGTGGTCAAACTTCGTCAATTGGATGCAATAAAGGTTAAAGAAAATAGAAATTCTATTCAATTAAATACGATGATTTTTCCCATTCTAATCTTAACTCTTTTTGGATTAATATTTACATTTTTAAGGAGAAGAAAATACAGCTCTACATGAAAAAGACAGGTTCGTACTTAATTATTTTATCGATGCTGGTAGTAATGTGTGCCTGGTTGCTGCTAAGAAATGACAAGCCTAGTGAAGAAGAGCAAAAGGCATTCAATACGCCAGAGATTGCAGCTCTAAGCGCCATTGAGTTAAAGGATAGACAAGGCAATTTCAGCTCCTTGAGTAAAGAAGGACAGGAGTGGTTGCTGGAAGATCGATTTCAAGTAAGTAAAATTACTTTAAATGACTTGTTGTACGCCTTAGAACATATGGAAGTTGCTTATGCTGCCCCCTCCGTCGCGATAGACAATGTTTTAAAACAAATGATTTCCAATTCTACAAAAGTAAGTTTGTTTAGAGATGGGGAAGAGGAGCCCTATAAAGTATTTGTGGTAGGAGGTCCAAATCACGACCAAGACGGAACATACATGATCATGGAGCTTGACGGTAAAGCTGCGGATCGTCCCTATCTAGTTAAATTACCAGGATTTAAAGGCTACATAACATATCGCTTTACAGCGATAAGAAGTCATTGGGTAGGTAAGCAATTCACCCACGTATTGGCAGATGAAATAAAACGGGTTTCATTAGAATACTTTCAGGTAGATAGTTTGCAGTCCTTTGATATTATAAAAACAGGGAATGACTATACCCTGCTAAATGGGGTTAATCAACAGAATAGTGAAGATTTAAATCTGGACCTTTTAAATGAATATTTTAGTGGCTTTAGAAATTTAAGTTTTGAAAGATTTTTGGACAGCATCCCCAATCAAGATAGTATAGTCAATCATTTGCATTTTGCGGATTTAAGTATTGACTTAAATTCAGGGGATACTAAAAAGATAAGCATATATTTCAAGCCATTTCCCAGACAAGAGAATTTGCCATTAGATGATGGGGGGGGTATGGAAATAATAGATCAAGACAAATTGTATGCTTTTGATCATTC
>TARA_B110000483_G_scaffold42286_1_pt1 | contig 23968 bp, 20 predicted proteins | sample TARA_B110000483 | Tara Oceans TARA_B110000483 (sample SAMEA4398176) | marine metagenome | biome: Polar Biome; feature: [SRF] surface water layer (ENVO:00010504); material: water (ENVO:00002006), including particulate matter (ENVO:01000060) such as... | depth 5 m
CCGAAGGCTATGAGACATATGGAGTACATGAGAGCCATGGCTAAGAAAGAAGAGAACCTAATAACAAAACCCCCACACTACGAAGCCTTTAAGATAGAGCCGGTGTCTTTCATCATGAAGAACGGCCTGTCCTTTTGGAAGGGTAACATCATCAAATACGTCATGAGAGCAGGTCTAAAGACCTACGACAATCAAGACAAAGTCCAATCAGAAATCACAGATCTTCAGAAGGCAGTCAGATACTGCGAAATGAGGATCAATCAATTAGAAGGAAAAGAACCAAATGCAATTAGATAATTACTTACCATCGCTGTATCAGCAATTCATTCACCTGTCACGTTACTCTCGTTGGCTACCTGAAGAGGGAAGACGTGAGAACTGGGGTGAGACTGTAGATCGATACTTCAACTTCTTTCAAGAACACCTCTTGGAGCAACATAACTATCCCCTTCCTCCTGTAGTTATGGATCAGCTCCGAGAGGCCGTATTAGACCTCCGGGTCATGCCATCCATGAGGTGTCTCATGACAGCAGGAGCTGCTCTAAAAAAAGAAAACATAGCAGGGTATAACTGTAGCTATGTAGCAGTAAATAGACTGGGTGCCTTCGATGAAATACTATATGTATTAATGAATGGTACTGGTGTCGGATTCAGTGTCGAAAGACAGAATGTAAACAAGTTACCAAAGGTAGCTGAGGCCTTCTACAACAGTGATACTGTTATCAAGGTTAAAGACAGTAAACTGGGTTGGGCAAAGGCCTACAAGGAGCTTATAGGGCTGTTATACATAGGTCAGATGCCTGAGTGGGATACAAGCCTTGTGAGACCTGCCGGGTCACCATTGAAGACCTTTGGTGGCAGGGCATCAGGGGCTATTCCACTTGAGAACCTGTTTAACTTTACCGTACAGGTAATTAAGAATGCTGCAGGTCGTAAGCTTAACTCAGTCGAGTGTCATGATATAGTCTGTAAGATAGCCGAAGTGGTGGTTGTTGGAGGTGTCAGAAGGTCAGCTCTTATAAGCCTATCTAACCTATCAGATGACAGGATGAGACATGCCAAGTCAGGTGAATGGTGGAATGCTAACAAGCAGAGATCCTTAGCTAACAACTCAGCAGTATACACTGAGACCCCTGACATAGGTATATTCATGGATGAGTGGAAGTCTCTGTATGAATCTAAGTCAGGTGAACGTGGTATCTTCAACAGACAGTCAGCTAATAACATGGCTGATGCCTCAGGTCGTAGGAATGTCGAAGGCTATGAGTTTGGTACTAACCCATGCTCAGAGATCATCTTAAGAGACAGAGAGTTCTGTAACTTAAGTGAGGTAGTTGTACGTCCTTTTGATACTAAGGAGACACTACTGGAGAAGGTACGACTGGCTACTATTATAGGTACAATACAGTCAACCCTGACTAACTTCAGGTATGTCTCAAGTGAGTGGAAGAAGAACTGTGAAGAGGAACGACTACTGGGAGTATCGTTAACCGGGATCATGGATAACCCATTGACTAACGGATCAGACAGTAAACTCAGTGTCTTACTTCAGGAGCTAAAGGCAATGGCAGTGAAGACTAATGAGGAGTATGCACAGTCAATTGGTATACCTCAATCAGTAGCTATCACATGTGTTAAACCATCAGGAACTGTCAGTCAGTTAGTCGATGCAGCCTCAGGCATTCATGCACGACACAACCCCTACTACATAAGAACAGTCAGGGGTGATAAGAAAGACCCAATGACTAAGCTTATGGTTGACCTTGGCTTCCCTGCTGAGGACGATGTGATGAACCCTGACAACACTACAATCTTTAGCTTCCCAATGGAGGCACCAAAGGATGCAGTCTTCAGGACAGATAAGACAGCCATAGAACAACTAGAGTTATGGCTCATGTATCAGAAGCATTGGTGTGAACATAAGCCTTCAGTAACCATCTCAGTTAAAGAGAGTGAGTGGTTGGAGGTTGGTGCTTGGGTCTATAAGAACTTCGACTGGATGAGTGGTGTGTCGTTCCTACCATTCGATGATCACAGCTATGCTCAGGCTCCTTACCAAGACTGCGATCAGTCTGAGTACGACCTCATGGCTCAGGCTATGCCTACATCAGTAGACTGGTCTAAGCTTAAAGACTATGAGGAACAGGATAACACCATAGGATCTCAGGAACTAGCCTGTGTCGGTACATCCTGTGAGATAGTCTAATGGCTACACCTTGTACTCATGTATGTAAGATAGACACTGACATAGGTAGATGCAGTGGATGTCACAGGACTATGCATGAGATCAAGCAATGGTCATCCATGAGTGAACAGGAACAGATAGCCTACATGCAATGTGTCATACCTAAGAGACGTATGGCACATGAGGCTAGGCTATTGGATAAGGTAAGAGAACCATCAGATACATGATGAGTGAAGGTGTGAACTGTCATAATGCCAACTATAAGTTGTTACATCAAGGCAACACAGGCTATCTACAACAGTTCACATGACTATAGATATACAAGTACAATGAGTTAATCAAGGGGTCACTAATGATGTGTAAGTAGACATAGATAGACCCCTTGATTAACTATAGGGGTACTTATGTCCACCCTTAGGAGAGACTAGGAGTAAATGAGTGATGTGTGTGTGTTACAATGGTGATACATGGGTTAACTAAAGATAGAACTATAGGGAGTGAGTGAGTAAGTTCCCTATTTACAACGACCTTAAATATACCCCTTACGAACAATCTTCAGTTAATGTCTAATGTCTTAAGATACATAGGTACTATAGCATCAAGAGATATATAGTCCTTTGACATAAGTTATCTATAGATATCAAGTACTTAGCATGTATTGTCGTTCAATTTAGGTACCATACCTCAGAAAACAGACCCCCATACCCTTAATAATACAATCAATTTCAAAAAAGAGTTAAAGCCTTGTTGTTGTTGTTATTGTTGTTCGACCTTTAGAAGCAGAGTAGGAAATCCCATGGCCTTAGAAAGTGCAACCTATATCAATGGTTTAGTGACCACTAACCCAACGTCCACTGATGCCCTAGCACAGGCAGACGACCACTTACGTCTAATCAAGACTACCATTAAAGCTACGTTCCCTAATCTCACCGGAGCTGTCACAGCGACACACACCCAGTTAAACCAAGACCCAACTTCCCTGTTAGACTCAAACGGTGCCACCCGGGTTGCTGCTAGTACCTCAGGTGCCAGTGTAACCGGTACTTTAGCTATCTCAGGTAACATTACCTTAGGTGGTGACGGTCTTACTTTGGGTACCCATACAGCAGGAAACTATGTAGCCGGGATAACTGCCGGTACTGGTGTTACAGTAGCTAACTCAGGATCCGAGGGTGCAAACCCTACAGTATCTATAGGCCAATCCGTGGCGACCTCAGACACAGTTACCTTTGCCGAGGTTAGATCCACGGGTAACGTCACAGCCTACTATTCAGACATGAGACTTAAGACCGACATCCAACCCATTGACGGAGCCTTATCCAAGGTTATGACACTCAATGGGTTTTACTTCAGACCAAATCAGATAGCTCAAGACTTTGGTTATGAGGATAAGGTGGAGGTAGGGGTCTCTGCTCAGGACGTACAAGCTATCATGCCTGAGATAATAGCTGAGGCTCCTATCGACCCTGAGTATATGACGGTTCACTATGAGAAACTTGCACCTCTACTTATAGAGGCCATCAAGGAACTTAAGAAAGAATTAGACGACCATAAGAAGGGATGTACCTGCTCATGACCCTACAGGCTAGTGGTACCATATCCATGGATAACATCAGGACAGAGTTTGGTGACACCGGTTCCATTGCCCTGAGTGAATGCTATCGTGGTGGTAGTATCGTCCCCTCTAGTTTGTCGGATACTGCTACTGCAGGTTCTTTAGCATTTAGCAGCAGTCACTCAGGTAGAGGTGGTGTTGATAGTGGCCCAAATTGGAATGGCTCAAGTCTACTAAGTTATGGTTTATGGTCAGACAACGGAGCAGCTAGTGTACAGACATGGTCTTTCACAGTTAACAAAACCGGTACCTATCACTATTACTATGGTTATTATTATGGTGGCTTTGGTAATACTAACACTGCTACAATTGTATTAGCTAAGAATGGAACTAATGTTCTCAACCAAGGTTTATCCTCTAACGACTCAACTAATAGTCATACAGGATCATGTGCTGTAACTGCAGGTGATACTATTTCAGGTTCTTTTTCAGGTAGATCAGCAGGTTGGTCAGCTAACTCATTTTATATTGGTGGTAATAGCTATAGCACTAGAACAGTAACCGTTACAACTAATGCCAGTGTACCCACCTCAGGAGTTATAGACCTCCAAGACTTCTACTCAGCAACTAACTCAATATAGGTGTAACTATGAACCCTAGTCAGGAAGTTGTGGATGCTAAGTATGAAGAGTTACTAAAGATGATTAAAGAAAAAGACATCAGTCTTTACTATAAAATGAAGGCTAATGAAAAGCCTATAAAAGAAAGTAAATGATATGGCTACTAACTTCCCAATAAGAGACTTAGGTTCTGTTGGGGTTATATCAGATTTAAGCTCATACAACATACCAGTCAATGCCTTCAGTGAGGCCTTGAATGTACGATTTGACGAGGGGAAAGTCCGTAGGTCACCAATCTTCAGAACAGTAAAAGGATCACTGGGATTTACCCCTCGTTTTACTTATGGTGTCGTTCCTTCTACAGGATATGATAGTGTCGTAATGATTTCTGATGCCTATGTTATTAAAGAGTATAACTCCGGCACAGTCTCAGACAGAAGTGGTTCAATCAGTGGCAGTTCAGATCCACGACCTTTTACAGGAACTACTCTGTCTTCAGTTACATATATCAATAGAGAAGACCGTGTGCCTATCTTCAGAACCTCAGCAGGTACTAACTTTGCTGACCTGACTAACTGGCCTTCTACATATAGATGTGCATCTCTTAGGTCATACAATGACTTCTTAATTGGACTTAACATGACCGAGGGTTCATCTAATAGACCCACTCGTGTCAGATGGTCTAACATAGCACTGGCAGATGCCGTTCCTAATAGTTGGGATGAAACAGACACAACCAAGTCAGCAGGTTTTAACGACTTAGGTGAAATGCAAACAGGTATTATCGATGGTATGCCCTTAGGCTCTAACTTCATTGTATACTCAAGTGACCAAGTTTGGTTAATGGAGTTTGTAGGTGGTACCTTTATATTTAACTTTAGGAAGTTATTCACTGATGCAGGTCTTATTAATCAGAACTGTGTTGTCGAGGTTGATGGTAAACACTTTGCCTTTGGTGCCTTTGACATCTACATGCATGACGGAACATCTAAGCAGTCTATATGTGACGAAAGAGTAAGAAGCTTTATCTATACTGGTTTAAACAATACAGCTAAAGAAAACTTCTTTGTACAACACAACCCAACACTTAATGAGATATACTTTTGTTACCTGTCAGGTGATAGCTTAGTTAGTTTTACTAATGCCACTAGATGCAACAGAGCTGCAGTTTATAACTACAGAAACAACACATGGTCATTCATGGATCTACCTAATGTATCCTCAGGAACCGTGGCTAACGTCAACTCCATTGTAACCTATGCAACAGCAACCGGTTTAACATATGCCCTAACAGGTGGTACTTACTATGCTCAGGAAGATAGTTTTGACCGTCATACATTAATGGTCGGTGAAGACAGTTCATCTGATGGTATAACCTCAGACAAGCTTTATGCCTTAGACTTATCTGACATAGGTAGAGTAGCATTTCAGTTAGACACTGAGGCTATTAAACCTGCTAAGGTTGAAAGAGTTGGTATAGACTTAGATGAGACTAAAGTTCCATTAAGTGGTTATAAAGTCGTTAATGCAATATACCCTCAGGCTACAACTACTAACTCAAACAAGAATATTGTTTTTACCTTTGGTGCTTCTGATATACCTAACTCAGCTCCAACCTATGGAAGTCCTACTACCTTCAACACTGGAACAGACTATAAGATTGACAGTCGATCAGCCGGTAGATACCTCAGCTATAAAATAGAAGTCTCAGATAACAAAGACTTTGAGGTCTCAGGTTTTGACATCGACATATCAGCTACTGGTTCAAGATAATGGCAGTAGACAGTAAAACCAATGTAACCGTTCAGGGTTACACTAGATCTCAGTACCCGGTATTTGAAGAGGGTATGAGACGTTACCTCCAAGAGGAACTACAGAGACTAGAAAATGCAATCAGACAACTTCAGGTAGCAGCAATCGTTGTAGCTGACGTTGAACCTGAGAATAAAATAAGAGGTATGGTTAGGTATGCCATATCACCATGGAACCCCCTATCAAATGGGTTTAGTGGTTTAGTCGTTTATAACGGATCAGCTTGGGTGGCAGTATGACATTAAACAACCCAGTAATGCTAAAGGCTTCTGTTACGGCTTATCAACAAAAACTAGAAGATGCTATTGATAAAGGTGAAGTCAAAGACGTTTTAGATCAGTGTACTTTAAACCATCACTTTGCTGAGTACTTAGAAGAGTATGATGCCGGGGTTTATGCAAGAGAGATGTTTATCCCAAAGGGTGTAACTGTCGTTGGTAAGATCCATAGGTATTCACATTTATCGTTCTTACTCAAAGGTAAGATAATAGTTATCTCTGAGTTCACTGACAGGATCACTATGGAGGCTCCTTATACATTTGCCTCCCCGGCAGGATCTAAAAGAGCATTCTTTGCCTTAGAGGATGCCTTATTAACAAACGTACATATGACGAGAACACCATATGAAAAAAACCTTCCTGATATTGAAAAGGAAGTAATCGCTGAAAGTTACTCAGAACTAGGAATGGAAGAACCTGACGTAGAACTGTTTAACAATAATATCTTAAGAAAGGAATAATATCATGGCATGGGGTGCAGTCGCAGGAGCCGTTATCGGTGGAGTTATGTCAAACAAAGCAGCAAAGAAATCTGCTGCAGCATCTAGATATGCAACAGACCAACAGATGGCAGGGTTTAACCTAGCCAAACCATATATAAGTGCAGGTTATAAAGGTGGTCAAGAAGGACTTAACTACTCCTTAGACAAGGGTGCCTACTCAGGTGACACCTATGCCAATATGAATAACATGTCTGATGCCGGTTATAACTACATGAATAACTTTGGCATGGGTCAGCAAAACAATGCTCAGAACTTCATGAACCAAGGTGCTAACTTCGGTAACAACTACAACAACCTTTACAACCAAGCAGGTCAGGATAACTTAGGTAATGCGAATGCTTATGCTGTTAACAACTCTCAGGGTCTTATTAACTCAGCTATGCGAGACAGTTCTAGACAGCTTAATGAACAAACTCTCCCGGGTATCAACATTGGTGCAGCAGGTACTGGTAACACTAACTCCTCTAGAACTGGAGTTGCTGAAGCTATTGCTCGTAGGTCTTATGATGATCGTATGGCAGACACCACTTCAAGCATTCAAAATAATCTATCCAATCAATATCTAAATCAGAACCAAAACCAATTTAATAATCAGATGAATGCCAACCAACAGTTAGGTGGTGTTTATAACCAAGGCTTTGGAATGGGTAATCAGATTTCAGGTATGATGACTAATGCAGGTGGAGCCTTCCAAAAGGATGCACAGAACCAAATGAATACCGACAAGGCACAGTTTGAAAACGACAGAGACTTCCAGTTAAACCAGTACAATAAGTATATGTCAGGTATTATGGGTAAAGCACCTATGACAACAGGACAGGTAACACCTAATCTATATGACCCTCAAATGTCAGGGTTAATGGGTGCTGTTCAGGGATTTGGCATGGGTGGTAAAATGCAGAATGCTTTCCAAGGCTTCGGTGGTGGTGGTCAACCTGCAGTACAAAATGATATTTATGGTAAGACTGGTAATTATGGTTCAGGCTTTGGTTTTGCTTAATGATAGACCCATACGGCTACGGCTATCTATCTCAATACAGTAATGCCGTAACTCCACCTCTTTTAAACCTAATCGAACAAAATGAAACAGGTCACCTATCACAGGCTGACAGGTGGGATCCAATAAAGTCTAGGTCTTCAAAAGATGCCTATGGTGGTATGCAATTAAGAAAAAAACACCTTCATGACTTAGGTTACAAATTACCTCCTTACACTGTTAAAGATGCTTTAGACCCTAATAAGTCTAGAGACATAGCCGGTAAGTTTATCAAGGGTTACTCGGATCACTATGGTTTTAAAAACGTAGCTGACACATTGATCGGTTACAACATGGGTGCCAAGGCTACCAGTGACTGGATAAAGAAGGGTCGGAAGTTAGAAGACTTACCCGATGAAACTAAGGCTTATCTTAAAAGAGGCATGAGTTACATAAAAAATAACCCTGACCAGTACAGCCTAGAAAAGATCAATCAAGAAATTGCAGAAGTCAGTAATGACAACCAAGAAGGAACTAATGGTATGTTTAATTATGCTAATCCAAATGCTGAAACCTTTTATGATCCAAGGCAGCGAGAAAACATTTTAGGTAACGACCTTGATTACCAAAATACAAAAAGAATATTTAATGAAAGAAATGGAATTGTTGATCCTGTATTAAATTATCAAATTGCTCAAAGTGACAACAACAATAACCCCGGTGTTGTTAATGGTCGAAATCAGAGATTTGAAGAAGTAAACACAGATCCAAGAGTAAACCCTATATTATACGGTGATGGTGGAGATGGTGGCCTTTTTGTAAATCAACAAGCAGATGAATATGGTGATTATTCTAGTCGTGTTACAGGTGTTGGTAAAAATGTACCTGAGCTAGATGGTGTTTATGTACCTCCACAAGTAGCTGATAAAACTAGTAATGGAATTCTTACAAGTAGTGCTAATGCATCTACTTTATATGGTAATGAAAATCTTGTAGGTCAGGACAACCCTAATGGTGTCTTAAGTTCAAACTTCCTATCAAGACCTGCAGCTACTGAGAAACGTAGAGACAGACAAGACCTATCTAAAGGTGTTAGATACCCTGAAGACATAGGCCTGAATGAAATGCTTATCCGTATTGGTGGTGCAGGTCAGGCTAATGGCCACTTAGGTGGTAACAGACAGATAGCCGATGCCACAGGTATGTATGGCAACATCATGGATTACAACAGAGGTCAGGCCTTAGCTAAATATAAAACTGACATGACTGCATCTAAAGCAAATGCTAAACAAGCAAGAGCTGACCAAGACTATATAGGTAATATAGACCAGTCACTAGGTGATATGGATAAGGCCTTAGTCGGTATTAAAGACGGTGGTGTTACTGGTATTTTTGATGGAACAATCAAATCTTGGTGGGATAGTGCAGTCGGAAATCAAGCAGCTAAAACAAGACTTTTACTTCAGAAACTAAAGGTTGACGACACACTACTTCGTATTGCTCAGACTAAAGGTGCAATCTCTAACAAGGAGATGGATTTATTTATGTCACCTGCTCCTTCAGTAGGATTAGACCAAGAGAACATATGGGCAATGTGGATTAACGAAAGAAAAGTAGCTCTTCAAAGAATCAAAGCAAGACTTACAGGTAACATGCAGGTCGTTAACAACCAACAAGCCTCATCAAATCAAGTTAATTCATTCACTTCAAATGGTATAATAGTAAAGCAGATTAAATAATATGGCACAGTATCAAATAGGCAATAATGTCTACGAAATTCCTGATGGCACACCTCAAGCGACTGTAAACAACATTATTAACGACATTACTTCAAAGATGGCTACACAGCCTAACAGCAGTATTAGTAACAACAACCAAGAAACAGACAGTGTATGGGGTTTTGCTGCTGATCAAGCTCAGAAAATGGGTGGTAAAGGACTTGAGGCCATTGGTAGAGCCACTGGTTTAGAGGGTGTAGAGAAATACGGTACAGGTGTAGTTAAACAACAGGAAAAAGACATAGCCGAAGGTGGTTATAAGTCAAAATACACTAAGTCATTCTCAGACACTTGGGATGAAGACGGCTTAGATGCTGCATTTGGATGGGTTGGTGAAAAAGTAGCTGAGAACTCCATGACAACTGGAGCATCTTTAGTCGGTGCAGGTGCAACAGCCATAGCAGCTCTAGTATCAGCTCCTGCAGCTATACTTTTTGGTGGTGCTACTTTAGTTGGAAGTGCTATTTTAGGTACTGGTGAAGTCGCAGGAGAGATTGAAGATAAAACAGGGTCTTATGACCCTAACTTAGCTGTTGGTGTTGGTGCCATAATAGGTATATTAGACAAGTTTGGTGCAGGTAAGGTCATTCCTAAGGATCAACTAGCTAAACTAAGTGCTAAACAGATAGCTGAGAAACTTCAAAAAGCAGGTTTTGGAAAAGCATCTAAAGAATTTACAAAAAGAACACTTAAAAAAGGTGGTATCGAGTTTGGTACCGAGGCAACACAAGAAAGCTTGTCAATCGGAGCCTCAGCAGTCTCAGGTGGAGAATACACAGGTAAAGAAGTCAAAGACAGACTTATAGATGCAGGTGTTATAGGTGGATCCATGGGTTCAGGTGTATCTGTCGGTACTGATGCAGTCACAGGTGGTGTTAACACAGTAAGAAAAGTAAAAGACGGTGTTACATCTATATTTGAAACAAAGTCAGATAAGCCCTCAGACCCTGATGGTGCTACAGAGTTAGCAAACATGCTTACTGAGATATCTGAAGACAATTCATTTGACCTTCAAGACTTAGACAAAATGTCTCAAAATGGAGCAAGGGTTACTGTTGATACTGCCCACAAGCAAATCAACGGATATATGAAACAAAGAATAAAAGATTTAAAAGCACAGCTTAAGATAACCGACATAGATGAATTTGAATTAGTAGAAGATAAGATACTTGCAAATGTAGGCTTTGAAGAGGCTAGAAACAAAACTAAAAACATAGTTGGTGTTAAAGAATTTAAATCAGTTAATAACTTAGTAGGTGAACTTAGAGAAGGACAAGAACTTCTTAAATACATGAGAATGTCTAACGAGCTGAGTAAACTTCATAACTCAGGATATCAACAAGGCCTATCAAGAATAACAGACAACTTCTCCCCTATCGGTGGAGGCATTGGTTATGACAAAGGTGCTATCAATACTGAAAAGGTCTTACGTCCTATCGCCTCAGGTGGTGCAGCTATAACTACTGGTGGAGCATCTTTACTTGGACAACTTGGTATTGTTGCAGGTGGACGAGCCATAGACAAGTTAAGAGGTGTTAATAAAAGTGTTGTCGATCAATACATCCAAGACAACAAAGACGGCAAGGGTATAAAAACTATTAAAGACCCTAGTATCAGACAGCAAGCTATAGACAAAGCTAAACAAGCTGAACAAGAGGCATTACTAGCAGAACAACAGGCTGCACAGGATCAACTACAAAAAGCAGAAGACAGAAAGAACCGTGAAGCAGCTAACATAGAATTAACAAAACAAGGAGCTGCCCCTACTCCCGGTTCACCTCAGTTTATAGTCGAGGATGCTACTGGTTTAACAACAAAACAAGTAGCTTCAGTTTTAAACGTAATTGAAAGAACAACTACTAACCCTGCCATGAAAAAGGCAATAGAGGAATACCGTACCTCTGTATATAAAGGTGGTACTATTTCAGGTAAATTTCTATCAACACTGATTAGACAGATAAACACAACTACTGATCAAATGAAGATGGAAAGAACTAATCCACAAAATGCCAGTACTATGCAACCACAGCCTATACAGGGTGGTGGTCAACAAAGCTACCAAAACAACCCCAACTACCAACGTGGCATAGACGACAACAAAGCCTTTGCAGATGAGCTTATAGAGGCTGTTAACAATGACACAACTCTAAGTGTTGTTGATAAACCGATATTAACCCAAGCACTATTGAATCTTAAAAAGAACTTAGGATCTAACCCTATTGAAACAGGCACAAGGATCATTGAGGACTTAGGAGCTAGACTTAAGAACCCGGAAGCCATACAGCAGTATGTCGTTCCCTACTTACAAAGGGTGACACAACAACAGCCTAATCAACAGCAACCTATACAACCTGAAGAAAACGTACAAATAGACGAACAGATAACACAATCAAACTTTAACGAAAGTGACCCTATATTAGGTTCTGAGTTAGACCCATTTGGTTTAGGTGACATGCTCGGTATTACTAGTGATGGTATTAGACCTACTGATCTTGAATTACAGCAAATGAAAGACGGTACATTTAAACCTGAAAAGAAACAGTCATTAGTTGAGGCTTATGGAGGAATACAAAAGTTATGGGAACAAGCAACAGGAAGAACAACACCATTTGAAAACACACCTGAGAATATTGAAATTATAGCTACAGCTATGGCTCATGAAGGTATTAAAAACATAGGTCAAGATGGTAATGCTATAGGTTGGTATGACAGAAAGTTAAAAGCAGCCAAAGCTATTATAAGTTCAATAGAGCCAAGGTATAGAGGTAATGAGGCAGCATTTGATTATGCTTTAGCCGTTACATCAAATGGTATTGCAGTTGCTGACAACTTTAAGTATACCATAGAAGTATTTAGAGAGTTTCTAGACACAGGAAGAATGCCTGAAAACTTTGCTAAAGGTGGTGAAAGAACACAGGCAATGCAAAATGCTTTTAAGTTCTTTAATGCATGGAATGATCAGTATGGTGGTAGAGGTAACATGCCTCTTGAAGTATTTTTGGATCAAGATTTTACAAGAAGACAGCTACAAGAAGAACTTAATGATTTTAATAAAGCAAATAACACTGAGTTTACATTATCAGCTCAAGAAGGCCTAGATGAGGTTGTTAAAGGTAGTTACATTCTAGGAGCTAAAATAGGCCAAGGTTTTTATCAAAACCTAAGAGGTAATTATGATCCTCTTACTATGGATATATGGTGGATGAGGATGTGGAACCGTATGGTTGGAAGACCATTTAAAGAACCTACAACTGAAGCTAATCTTAAAAAAGCAAGAAATAAAGTTGAACGTAGGATGAAAGACCCTAAGGCCTCAGCTTTAGAAAAACAGATTATTAAGAAAAGTTTAAAGGATTTAGGTCTTAAAAGATCAGGCTTATATAAAGATACTAAAAGATTTGATGCTTTTATTACACAGCTTCACAAAAATTGGAACAGCTACTATAAAAACTATCAAAAGACTAATAATAAAAAGAACCCACCTAAACCTGCCTTCTTTAAAACCGTTGGAACTCATGTAAAAAACATTAATGAAGGTCTTATGGCAACACCATTCGATGCTAAAGAACGTAGTTACATGAGGTCAGTAACTGCTAGAGCTATTGAGTTAATGAGAGAAAAGGGTTATAACATTAAGACAGCCGATTATCAGGCACTTATGTGGTTCCCTGAGAAACAGTTAGCTAGAAAGCTAGGTATACAGCAGGGTCGTGGTGAAGATAACGATTATTTAGATGCAGCAATATTACTTGCACAGGCAGAAGGATTAACAAATGACCAAATCAAAGAAACACTCCCCACAACAGAACGAGGAGAGTTCGATGTTGGATCAGGTACCATCGGACAAAATGCAGGACTTCGTTCAGAGAATGATGGCCTTAGCTCAGAGGAACTTAGCCGAGAAGAACCAATTCTCAACCTCCAGTCCAATTCTGACATCATCGGAGGATATCAACGATCAAGGGGAGCGAATAGCAATAGAACCCTCTTACCTACCCCAACGGAAATAAGTTCTAAACTACCTTTAATTCAAAAAGCATTTGAAGTAGGTAAAAAAGGATCACCACACGAAAACGGTTTAAATGTAACCGAGGCTTTACAGATAGCTAAAGCTATGGGTTATCTTATTTATATGGCACCTACACAGAAATCTATGAAGCCATTATTTGGAAACACAGCGTTTCCTACTGGTGATTTAGGTGGTTTTCATGCTGTTTCTCTTAATAATTCAAGTCCTATAACACCTAGTAAAAAATTACTTAAAGAACTTGGATTAGATGATAAAATAACCCCACTTCGTATTGTTATAAAACAAGCACAATCACCTCAGGATGAAATTAGAGCTATATTTACTGCTTTCCATGAAATATCTCATGGTCTAGCTCAGGGCGATGGATCAGCAAATCAACCTATTACAGAAATGGGATATGGTAGAGATGCTAGTCCTAAAATTACTTATCGTGGTTCCGTTGAATCTGAATTAGCTGTTATATTTAATCGTATTAGTGCCAAAGTACCTGATTCTAAGTATGGTCAAGACATAGCTAAAGAAATCGTAAATATTAGGTTTACACCTTTTGGAAAAGAAGGTGCTAAATTATCACCGGTCTTAAAAGGAGATTCTATAATTCCTAGAGATGGTACAATGATGCAAGAAATAAGAGAAGATGTTGAATTAACTTTACTTGACGATCAGTATGGTAAAGATACTGATATTTATAAAGAAGCTACTAAAAGGCAAGTAGAAAATAAGTTTTACAGAGATAACTATGAACTTAACATATCAGAGGTATTAGCAGATAGTATTGCTGTATATCTTTTAGACCCTAAAAAGTTTAAAGAAAAAGCTCCACTAACAGCAGAGTTCTTAAAAAATAGTTTAAACAGCAAACCGTCATCTAAGTTTGTTAAGTTCTATGCTAACCCTATAGCTACTATACTAGCAGTTCTTATGACAGCATTAGCATTAGACGATGACAAAGAGGAAGAACAACCTCAGATGCAACCGGGAGCCTTAGATTTAGGTCAAGGTGCATTGAGTGCCTAATTTAAAAAAACCTAGAGCCAAGTCACCATCAAAAACTATATACCCTCAGAAGGCTCCTAAGAATAACTACTTTTCAACATTGATGGAAACTGAAGAAGGTAGAGCATTACGAAAGTCTTGGTCTACTAAGAAAAGAATAAGAACTGGTCGTCCACGAGGGGTTCCTGACGGCTATAGTAAAGAGCAAATAGAACCCATTAGAGCAGAAGCAAAAAAGGAAGCAGAGAGGTTGGTTAATATTATGGCTGATAAGTTCAACATAGAAGACGAATATGCAAAGAAAGCATTAGTGACAGCAGTAGAAGTAATGAATGTTGTCGGAGAAACAAGAGAGAGACTGGCTGCAGCTAGACTGGTATTAGACTTTACCAAGCAGAAACCTGCATCCAAGAATGAAGTATCTTTATCAAAGGCTGAAGACTTCCTAGCATCTCTTGTAACTGAAGAAAACAATGGATCCACAACTAAAGAAGATTAGAAAACGACTTCTTAACGAGTTTCCTTATTACTCAAAATCTGCACTAAAGATACGAACAAAGTCCGGTGATATTGCTCCACTTACTTTGAACCCTGCCCAAGAAATACTTCAGGAGGCAGTAGACAAACAACAAAAAACAGAAGGTAAGATTAGGGTTATTATCCTAAAGGCTAGGCAACAGGGTCTATCGACCTATACTGGTGGCTACCTTTACTTCTCAGTGTCTCAGAATAAAGCTCGTAAGGGTATGGTTATTACTCACCATGCCGATAGTACTAGAGCATTATTTGATATGACTAAAAGATATCATGAGAACTGCCCGGAGATACTCAAGCCTCATACTAAATACTCATCAAGAAGGGAGTTAAGTTTTGATATCCTTGACAGTTCATTCGTGGTCGCCACAGCAGGTGGAGACAGCGTTGGCAGAGGGGAAACAATTACTCATTGTCATGCCTCGGAACTTGCTTTTTGGCCTAAGTCGTCTGCTGAAGACATTTGGAATGGTCTTGCTCAAGCAGTTCCTAATACCCCTAACACGGCTATTTTTATTGAAAGTACAGCAAATGGTATCTCAGGTATATTCTACAATTTATGGAAAGGTGCTGTGGAAGGCAAGAACGGCTATGTTCCAGTCTTTATTCCATGGTTCACTGATCCTGATTATAGGGAAGAAGTACCTAAGAACTTTAAGAGAACACCTGATGAAAAGGATCTAGCTAAAAAGTATAAGTTAGACAATGAACAGCTTATGTTCAGAAGACGTAAGATAGCACAAAACGGAATTGAACTATTCAAACAAGAGTATCCTTCGTTCCCGGATGAAGCTTTCCTTACTACTGGTCGTCCAGTGTTTAACCCTGATCAACTTCAAAAGCTACTACCTGAGACAAAAGACGTTGAAGATAGACTTGCATTAGAAGCAGATGAATGGGTTAACCATAGTCGAGGTGAACTAACTACTTTTATAAAGCATGACAGTGGTGAACAATATGTAATAGGTGCTGACGTATCTATGGGTATACGAAACGGTGACTACTCTGTTGCTATTGTCTTAGACAGTAAAAAGAGACAGGTTGCCGTCTTCAGAAGTCATGTACACCCTGACTACTTTGCGACTGTGCTATTTCACTTAGGAACCTACTACAACGATGCTTTTATATGTGTCGAAAACAACTCTCACGGTATCTTAACATGTACCCGGTTAGGTAAAGACTTAGCCTACCCCAACTTCTACACTGAAGTGCAACACGATAAGATAACTGACCGTGAGACTGTTAAACTAGGTTTTACGACTACTGTTAAGACTAAACCCTTAATAATTGATCAACTCAGAGCCTCTATGAGAGAGAAAGAGTTGGAACTTAATGACAAAGTTACAATAAGAGAAATGCTTACTTACATAGTCACCGAAAGTGGTGCAATGGAGGCCGAGCATGGATGTTATGATGACTGTGTTATGTCTCTTGCCCTTGCAAATTATGTACATGAAGGAGCTTGGGAGCCTATCGAAAGTGGGAATGAATTTTATATGGAAATGGTATAAACATGGCTAAAATTGAAGATTATTCAAAACTAGAAGACAGTGACATTGTCGTAATGATTGAAAACAACATTAAGACTTCTGTTGGCTATTATGACAGTGAAATTTCTAAAGAACGTAAGAAAGTCACTGAGTATTACAATGCCACACTTCCACGACCTGCCCACGATGGTAATTCTAAGTTTGTATCTCAGGATGTTTACGACAGTGTCGAGGCATTAAAAGCAGCTCTCTTAGAGACCTTTGCTGCCGGGAATAACATAGTTAAGTTTGCTCCTCAAAATGCTGATGATGTTGAACAGGCAGAAGTCTGCAGTAAGTATACTGACTATGTGATGTTTAGACAGAATGATGTTTTCTCTGTAATGAACTCAACTATCCATGATGGACTGACAGCTAGAGTTGGTGTTGCTAAAGTCTTTTGGGATCAGAAAGACGAGATTATTGAAGAGGAGTTCACTGATTTAAACCAAGATGAACTAGACATGCTTTTAGCTCAGGAAGACATTGAGTTAGGTGATAATGAAGCTAATGAAGTAGGTTTGATCTCAGGTACTATCTTAAAGACAAGAGATGCATCACAGGTTGTCATACAGTCACTAGCTCCTGAAGAGTTCTTGATTGAACCTCAGGCTAAGTCACTCGATGACGTAAACTTTGTTGCTCATAGAACTCGTAAGACTTTAACTGAGTTAAGGGAAATGGGTTACTCTGAGGATATACTAAAAGACATAGGCTCAGACCATGAAGACGTAGAGATTGAGACTGACCCGGAGATATTAGCTAGGTTTGAAAGTATCGGAGCCAGTAGAGGTTTTGACACTAAGGGATACCAAGACCAAGTCCGTGATATCATGGTTTATGAGTGTTATATTAACATCGACATTGAAGGTAGTGGTATTGCGACATTACATAAGATACTAAAGGCAGGTAATAAAATACTTGAGATTGAAGAGGTAGACAGAAAGCCTTTTATCGTATTTACACCCCTACCCATCCCACATGCATTCTATGGATCTAACTTTGCATCTAAAGTTATAGCAACTCAAAATGCTAGAACCATACTAACTAGGTCTATCTTAGACCATGCAGTTATCACTAACAATCCAAGGTATATGGTCGTTAAGGGTGGCTTGACTAACCCAAGAGAACTCATAGATAACAGAGTTGGTGGTTTAGTAAACGTATCAAGACCTGATGCGATATTACCAATGCCTCAGGCACCTTTGAACCCATTTATCTTTCAGACACTTCAGATGTTAGATGAGGATAAAGAAGACACCACAGGTGTATCCCGGTTATCTCAAGGCTTGAATAAGGATGCAATAAGCAAACAGAACTCAGCAGCAATGGTTGAGCAGTTAGCAACTATGTCACAACAAAGGCAGAAGATAATAGCTAGGAACTTTGCAAATCAATTCCTCAAGCCTTTATTCCATGAGGTCTATAGGCTTGTTGTAGAGAATGAACAGTATGAAAAGGTTGTCGATATAGCAGGTAGTTTTGTCGAGATTGACCCAACAGACTGGAAAGAAAAAAGAGATGTAATGGTTGAGTTAAAGCTTGGCTATGGTGAACAGGAAAAGGATGCTCAGAAGTTTATGCAGCTTCACCAAATGTTCTCACAGGATCCCGGCTTACAACCGATGTATCAATTACCTAATCGTTTCAACATGATGAAAGAGGCTCTACAGAAACAAGGCATATTAAATGTCGAAGAGTTCCTCACACCACCTGATCAATTACCTGAACCACAACCTGATCCAATGCAGGAGATGCAAACTCAAATGGCTCAGAAACAACTTGAGTTACAGGAACGTCAACAGCAGTTAGCTGAGATGAAAGTTCAAATGGATAGCCAAATGAACCAAATGAAATTGGAGCTTGATAAGATGAAGGCAGAGAGTTCACATGCCCTCTCCTCAGATAATCAAGATCTAAAAGAGGAGCAATTTGCTCATAAGAAGTACATAGATGAAGCTGAATTAGAAGTACTTAAGACAGCCGAAGATGTAAGAGGAATAGCCTCTCCTACAGGGTAATATCATATATCAGTATTTTAACACCCCTCAGAGAGGATCTATGTACGTTTAAACAACTGTCAAGGAGAAAATATGACAAAGGAAGAGACACTAATTAGCTTTGGAAACGAGGCTGAAGATCTTGTTAAGAATGAAGTTTTTAATAGGACAATCAATAGAATGGTGGAAGGAAGTTTCCAAGCATTTGTTAATTCAAAACCTGAAGAGACATCTGTCCGAGACAAATCCTATGACCATTATCGAGCTTTGGTAGACATCGTTAATACCCTGAGACAAGACGTTCAGGTTAGAGACGAGATCCTAGCAAAACACGAAACAGACAACAACAGTCAAGAGGAATAGTATTATCATGAGTGACGTACAACCCCCAATAAATCAAAATAATTCAACAACATTGGATCCGTCTGATGTTGACGATGCCATTCTTGCACGATGGGAAGACGCTGAAAAGCTATCAGAACCTGAGACCGAGGATGAACCTGAGATCGAAGAAGAAGAGACTAATAACGATCCACAGGAAGAGACAGAAGAAGACGAGGTCGATGAAGATGAAGAGACAGACCCTGAAGAAACTGAAACTGAAGATGAGGATGAAGACGATGATGTTGAAAACGAGAACCCTGTTCTTAGTGACGATGCTGAAGTTGAAATTCAAGTTGATGGTGAAACAGTTAAGGCATCTGTTAAAGATCTTAAACGGCTCTATGGTCAAGAAGCTGCTCTCACAAGAAAGTCTCAGGAAGTTTCTCAGCAACGTAAACAAGCTGAAGATAGTCTTTCTAAGTCTAGTGTCGTTCTCCAAAAGATGTTGGAGAAAGCTCAAGCAAAGTTTAAGCCTTATCAAGAAGTGGACATGTTGGTCGCAAGTAAAACAATGTCTACAGAAGATTTTGCTCAACTTCGTAAAGAGTTTAAGGACGTTGAAGAAGAATATAAGTTCTTAAGTGAAGAAGCTGATGTCTACTATAAAGACCTACAAAACCAACAACAAGCTCAACTGAAGTCTGCAGCTTCTGAGTGTGTAAAGGTTTTACAGGAGGAAGTTCCAAACTGGAGTAACCAACTTTATAACGATATCCGTGGATATGCTATTTCCATTGGTCTACCTGAAAATGAGGTAAATAGATATGTCGATCCTAAAGTGATCCAACTTATCAATAAGGCTCGTTTGTATGACCAAGGTAAGAAGGTAGCAACCACTAAAAAGAAGAATGTAACTTCAACAAAGATCCTTAGATCAAAAAAGGCACCTGCCACATCTACGAGTAAAAAAGCATCGAAACTAAAAGATGCAACTGCTGCTCTAGGTAACTCAGGTATTGACTTAGATGATATTTCTTCAGTGATTATGTCACGTTGGGAAGCATAAATCTCAATTGCTTTTATAAGGAAAATCAAAAATGGCAATATATACTACTTACGACCAAGTCGGTAAGGCAGAGGACGTTTCAGATATTATCTCAAACATCTCACCTACTGATACTCCTTTTACAACTATGATGAAGTCAGAGAAAGTCTCGGCTCGTACATACGATTATCAGGAAGATACTATTGGTGCAGGAGCCGATAATAAACTAGTCGAGGGAGCTGATTTTACAATCGGTACTCAGGCTGCAACCACGTTAAGGACTGGTACTACTCAGATCCTTGGACTTGCCTTTCAGGTCAGTTCCACAGCCGATGCCATAAAAACTTATGGTAGAGCCAAGGAAACTGCTTACCAGTTAGGTAAGACTTTGAAACTCATAAAGAAGCATCAAGAATTTGCTTATGTGGGTCATCATAATGCTGCTGCTGCAGGTTCAAGTTCTGCAGCTAGAGAAATGGCTTCAGCCTCTGCTTTGATTACGAACTCAACAGATGCAGGTACAAACTCTACTGATGCATTAACTGAGGCTAAGTTCTTAGTTGCTGCTCAAGCTGCTTATGTAGCAGGTTCTGAGCCGAATGTCTTTATGTGTAAACCTGCAGATGCCACTATAATAAGTGGATTTACAGGAGCCTCAGGAAGATACAGAAACTTCAACGATGGAACTAAGACATTAGTTAACGTGGTTGATTTATATGTGTCGCCTTTTGGTGAATACAAGATGGTTCTTAACAGACACCAGTTAGTCACACATGCATTCTTAATTGATCCGTCAATGTGGAGACAAACTGTTCTACGTCCAATCAGTAGAACACTGTTAGCCAAGACCGGTGACTCAGACAAACATGCCTGTGTCATGGAAATAGGATTAAAGCATATGAACTTTGGCGATAGCCATATGATCACTGGCTTGTCCTAATAACTAATTGCAAGAGGGGAGTAGTAGTTTTTGCTCTCCTTGGACTACCTCCCCTTTTGCATTACTTTTCTATAAGGAGATAATATGATTTACGATAAAGACCGTCAGGGTAACAACATCATTAATGTTAACACTGACTTTATAACTAGTGTCGGTGAAGATGCCCGGAAGCATAGTCAAGACATTCCTAATTGGCACCTAGACAACTTAAAAGATCAACGTCTGAATAGCACCTCTAAAAAAGAAGGTGAGTTCATGAAGGTTGCCTCTATCCCTACTGCAGTTATCGAGAAGTGGATGAGAGAAGGTTTCAACGTCATGACTGACAAAAACATTACAGCTAAACAAATTGTAAACAAACTTAAGAATGAAAACTTAGATGCATTCCTAACAACAGAGAAGAGTTTATAAATGTCACTTTATGAGAATATGAATAAGCGAAAAGCTAACAAGTCGTCTAGGCCTAAGTCAAAGTCAACGATATCACCCAAAGCCTATGCAAACATGAAGTCCGGTTTCCCTAAGACTAAAAAGACAACTAAAAAAGGATAAGATATGAACTATGGTGATTTAAAGACCCATTTTAATAACGTACTTAACCGTTCAGATATCACCACAGCTTTAACAACTACCTTCATCGATCAGGGTACAGCTCGTGTTCAAAGACAGTTAAGAACACCTATGCAAGAAAAGGTGGCATCATATACGTTGTCGTCACAGACGGAGTACATAACCCTACCCAATGACTTCATAGAGATCGTAAGTATTTACTATGCAAACACTGAGTTATCTAGAGTACCTATGAGTAAGTTTAGGTCACTCAATGCTAACAACTACTCCGGTAATACCACTAACTTCACCCGGCAACAGGAGAAGATATACCTGTTTCCACAGCCAAGCTCAGGAACTTTATACCTATATTACTACTCTGAGTTCAACCCTATGTCTGCTGACAGTGATGAAAATGCACTGGCTAAGGTAGCTCCTGATCTTTTAATCTATGCAGGTCTAACTTATGCAGCCGACTATTATTTAGACACACGTTCAGATGTCTTTGAAACAAAGTTCAACCAGTTTCTATTAGAAGTCCAAGAGCAAGCTAATGATCAAGAGACTAATGGTGGTGTTCAGTCAATACAACCCACCTACACTTATACTGACTATCAAGACACCTATTCAAGTTCATCCAGTTCATAAGGTAAACATATGGCATCATCATCCTTTTTTGGTAGCTCAGGTACTAGCTCAACCCTGCAGACTACTTTTACAAACTCTGTTGAGGCAGCTCAGGCAGCTCAACTTGCAGCAGAAGCAGCGAGAGATATAACTTTAGCAGCTAAGAGTGATGCTGTTTCAGCAGCAGGTACGGCAACTAGTACAGCTACGGCTAATGCCAATCATTCTTCAGATGCTCAGAAGTATGCAGTAAATGCAGCTAACTCAAGTTTTACTCTGTCATCAACTAATGGTGGCACCTCAGGTTTATTCTCAGCATTACACTACTCAACTTTAGCCACGGCTTCTCAATCGGCTGCTGCTACCAGTGCAACCAATAGTGCAGCCTCAGCAGTCGTAGCCGGGAACTATGCAGTAAAGGTTGATGCCGTAGTACCTAGTACTTCAGACTACTCAGCCAAGGCTTGGGCAACTAATACAGTCGTTGATAGCTCAGGTGGTGGCTCTGCTAAGTCTTGGGCAACTAAGGCTGACAGTGCTACTGTAGACGGCTCAGAGTTCTCAGCTAAGACTTATGCAATCGGTGGTTCACTTACTACTGGTTCTGCCAAGAACTGGTCACTGGGTGGAGGCTCTAGTTTTACTACATCTACTGTTGTAGCCGGTGGTTTATACTCAGCTAAGTACTATGCCGAGGCAGCTCAGTCTGCTGCATCTAATGCCCAAGGTTCACTAACGTCATTCCAAGCTGTTTACCTTGGATCAGGGTCTTCGGATCCATCTTCAGGTCACACATCAGGTGACATATTTTTCAACTCTTCCACAAATAAATTGAAGTATTTTAACGGCAGTTCTTGGATAGCTATAGAGGCCTCCTCAGGTAACTCAGCAACCCAAGGCTTTGCCATAGCAATGTCGGCTGCTTTATAAAAGGAATAAACAATGGCTCAAAACTTTAGACGACTACTACTTAGTGCCGTAGGTACAGCCGAGGCTGATGCACCTGACGGAGCTAACTTCTCACACTACAACACCATTATCGGTATCAACATGGCTAACATAACTACGAATGCCATCACAGGTAGTTGCTACCTTAAGAAAACTATAAGTGGATCTGTGGTGACATTTTATATCGTTAAGGATGCCCCAATACCAAGTGGTGGTGCCTTATCCATTAACTCTAAATTCATTGTTGAGAGTGGTGACCGTCTATACTTCAAAAGCTCAGTAAGTAGCTCAATGGATGTAGCTGTCAGCTTTGTCCAAGAAATAAGTACATAGGAGCTTACATGAGTTACATAGGCAATCAATCACAGACAGCTTACTCTGCACTGGTAAAGCAAGACATTACCGGGAACAATGGCACATCATATACACTAAGCCACCCTGTGAGTAACGAAAACGACATCCTACTTTATATAAACAACGTAAAACAAGAGGGTGGCTCAGGTAAGGCCTTTACAGCCTCAGGAACTACATTGACCTTAAGTGAGGCTATAGCCAGTTCAGATAGTTGTTACGTCCAGTACATTGGTCTAGCAATTCAAACTGTAACTCCCCCTGATGGCTCAGTAGGCACATCAAAGATAGCTGATGGCTCAGTAAGCACAGCCAAGATAGCAGATGATGCAGTCAACCTTACATCTAAGGTTACTGGTGTATTGCCAGTAGCTAATGGTGGAAGGGG
>TARA_B110000483_G_scaffold179199_1_pt1 | contig 23675 bp, 19 predicted proteins | sample TARA_B110000483 | Tara Oceans TARA_B110000483 (sample SAMEA4398176) | marine metagenome | biome: Polar Biome; feature: [SRF] surface water layer (ENVO:00010504); material: water (ENVO:00002006), including particulate matter (ENVO:01000060) such as... | depth 5 m
TTTTATATGATATGAAAAAATTTTTTCCAGAAGCTCATAATAAATTTATATCATATGTTCCAAAAAAATTTCAGAATAATATTCTGAAATGGTTTCATGAACAGTTAAATTTAAATAGCCGTATTTCAAGCTTGAAAGCAGCATCTGTATGGGCGGAATATGAAAATTCGTGTTCAACTCTTAAGTTTAAAATACGGTCTGTATCAGGTGAAAATGGTTTAGCTATTGCTAAAATAGAAACTCACTATTTTGTAAATAATTGTTTTATAGAAGATAGTTTTATTATGACAAATATAAAAAAAATATCACATATACCTGCAACTATTATACAAGGAAGACATGATGTCATATGTCCACCATTTAATGCACTAGATCTAGCTAAAGCTTGGGATAAAGCCTCAATTGAAATTATAGAAGATGCCGGTCATTCTGCTTTTGAAGAAAATGTAGCAAGAAAATTAATTAATGCACTTTATACTTTTAAGTAACTTAAGGTTAAAATAAAATGAAAGGTTACTTTCAAATATTATTTTGTTATCTATAATAGTTAATATTTGATTAACTTAAAATAGGCAATGCGCTCATGAATGATAAAGAATTATTAGAAAAAATGACATTTGAAGATGCTATGGATGAGCTTGAAAGTATTGTGAATGCTCTTGACAAGGGTGATGTCTCTCTAGACGAAGCTATTGCTGCATATGACAGGGGTTCTGTTTTAAAAGACCATTGTGAAAAAAGGCTTAATCAAGCTAAAATGAAAGTTGAAACAATTCAGTCAGAAGAGAATGGAGAGTTAAAAACAGACAAAGTAGATGTATTTAAATCTTAATATAATTATTTCTAATTACGTAAGAGCTCTGAAATGAAAGATTTTTTAGACTTAATAAATAATACGGCTCTTGAAATAGATAAATTTCTGGATGATAATTTACCTGACGGTCAAGGTTTAAACCTACAATTATTTCAAGCCATGAGATACTCTTCCATAGATGCAGGAAAAAAAATAAGAGCCTTTTTAGTCATTGAATCAGCTAGATTTTTAAGCGTAATTAATAAAAAAAATATATCGCAAGTTAAATATGATGAGTTAATTGCAGTAGCTTCAGCCATTGAAGCTATTCATTCTTATTCTTTGATACATGATGACTTGCCCGCAATGGATAATTCTTCCAAAAGAAGGGGTAAACCATCAAATCATATTAGGTTTGATGAGCATACAGCCATCTTAGCTGGAGATGCTTTGCAAAGCTGGGCTTTTCAAATTATATCAGACTCTATTCATATTAAGAATTCTAAAAAAAGATCTGAGCTAAGTCTATTATTAGCAAAAGCTATAGGCCCTAATGGTATGGCTGGTGGTCAACAAGCAGATATGGATTCAAGTAAAATGGTTACTTTAAATTTAGATGATATCGAATGGATTCAAAACCATAAGACTGGAGCTTTAATATCTTATTGCTCTCATGCTGCGGCTATTGTTTTGGATGCAAAGATAGATCAAAGGATAGCTCTTATTAATTATGCAAATTACCTTGGTTTAGCTTTTCAAATTGCTGATGATTTACTGGATGTTAATGGAGATGAAAATCTGATTGGTAAACCTGTTCTGCAAGACATTCAAAACAAAACTCCAAATTTTGTAACTATGTTAGGAAAAGATAATGCTCAAAAAAAAGCAATAGAAGTATCTAGTAAAGCAATTGAATCTATTAAAAGATTTGATTGCGGAATAGAAAATCTTGTATCTTTAGCTAAATATACTGTAAAAAGAAGTTACTAATATAAAATTATAATCATCATTTCAGGTTTTATTTGATTAATGGCTAATAAATATAAAAAAAATGGTTCAAGTTTAACCCCAATGCTTGATCAAATTAATAGCCCTGGAGATTTAAAATTTTTTTCTATTGAAGATCTTGAAAATATTTCCTCAGAGTTACGTTCTGACATGATTGATATTGTATCTAAAACTGGAGGACATCTTGGTGCTGGCCTTGGTGTTGTTGAGCTTTCAGTAGCATTACATTATGTATTTGATACCCCTGAAGATCGTTTAATTTGGGATGTTGGTCATCAAGCTTATCCGCACAAAATTTTAACTGGAAGAAGAAATCTAATGCCTACTCTTAGAAAAGGGAAAGGTATTTCAGGATTTACTAAGAGATCAGAGTCAGTTTATGACCCATTCGGTGCTGGCCACTCATCCACCTCTATTTCTGCTGCTCTGGGAATGGCTATAGCAAGAGATAAGATAGGTAAAACGAATAGTGTTATAGCAGTTATTGGCGATGGAGCTATGAGTGCAGGGATGGCATATGAAGCTATGAATAATGCGGGAGCCATTAATACTAAATTATTAATAATTCTTAATGATAATGATATGTCTATAGCTCCAGCAGTAGGAGCATTGAGTAACTATTTATCGAATGTTGTTTCAAGTCGTCCTTTTAACAATGTTAGAGAAATTGCTAAACAAATGCTAAATATGTTTCCTAAAGAGATTGGAGAGACTGCCAAACGTGCTGAAAACTTAGCTCGAAACCTTTTAGGTAGTTCAGAAGGAACGATTTTTAGTCAAATGGGTATGAATTATTTAGGTCCTATTGACGGTCATGATGTTAAATCTATGGTTAAAATTCTAGAGAACTTTAAGAATAGTGATCATGAAAAACCTGTATTATTACACGTGGTTACTGCAAAAGGAAAAGGACATCCTTTTTCAAAAGGATCCCAAGAAAAATATCATGCTGTCTCTCAATTTGACGTAATAACTGGAGACACGGTCAAGTCAGTTACTAATGCGCCAACTTATACTAATGTTTTTTCAGATACTTTATGTAAAATGGCTGAAAAAGATAAAAAAATTATTGCTATTACAGCTGCGATGCCTTCCGGAACTGGCTTAAATAAATTTGCTGATAAATTTCAAGATAGGTTTTTTGACGTAGGTATTGCAGAACAACATGCTGTTACATTTGCTGCTGGTATGGCAACAGAGGGTTTGAAGCCATTTGTTGTTATTTATTCTACCTTTCTTCAGCGAGCTTATGATCAAGTCATACATGATGTAGTCATTCAAAAGTTACCTGTAAGATTTATGATGGATAGAGCTGGGTTTGTTGGAGCTGACGGTGCTACTCATGCAGGGTCTTTTGACTTGGCATATCTATGTTGCTTACCAAATGTTGTTGTTATGGCGCCAAGTGATGAAGCTGAACTTGCAAATATGATAATAACATCGTCAAATTATAATGAGGGGCCTATTTTTTGTCGATACCCAAGAGGTGAAGGTGAAGGTGTTGATGTTTTAGAAACACTTGAAACTATAAAAATTGGTAAAGGGCGAATAGTTAGAAAAGGCAAAGAAATAGCTGTTCTAGCTTTAGGCACAAGAGTAGGTGTTGCAATAAAGGCAGCAGATAATTTACTTGCTGAAGGCTATTCTATAACTGTTGCCGATGCTCGTTTTGCAAAACCTATTGATACTAATTTACTTTTACAATTATGGGAAACCCATAAGGCTTTAATTATAATTGAAGAAGGTTCTGCTGGAGGTTTCAGTTCACATTGTCTTCATTATTTGTCTTTAAATGGAATCTTAAATAAAGAAGATAAAATTATTAGATGTCTAACTATGCCTGATAATTTTCAAGATCATGCTTCCCAAAATGACCAGTTAAAAGAAGCTGGTCTAGATGTTGAAGGATTAATTAAAACTATACGTACAATTAATCCACTAACAAATCTCAATAGTAAAGTTACTATTAAGTAGATTATAAATTTACTGCTATAGGATTTTTGATATCAAAAAAGAACGAATTGACAAGCTTCTTATCTCTATGGGATTAGCTAAGAGTAGAGAGCAAGCCACCTCTATGTTGATGGCAGGAATCGTTTTTCTAGACACAAAACGGTTAGATAAGTCTGGGCAACAAGTTCCAATTGGATCAAATATAGAAATAAAAGGTAAAAGTCATCCATGGGTATCCAGAGGTGGATTAAAGTTAGAAAAAGCTATTTTAGAGTTTAACTTAAAATGTAACTTAATTATAGCACTTGATATTGGTGCAAGTACTGGTGGTTTTACTGATGTATTATTAACTAAGGGTGCAAATAAGGTTTATGCAGTTGACGTAGGTCATGGTCAATTAGATTGGAAATTAAGACAAGATAAGAGAGTTATCGTAAGTGAAAAAACTAATGCTCGTTATTTATCTAGTGATATTATTAAAGAACCATTAGATGCGGTTGTTTGTGATGCTTCATTTATTTCATTAAAAAAAATTATACCATCAGGGTTATCTTTTTTAAAAACTGATGGTTGGTTAGCTGCTTTAATAAAACCGCAATTTGAAGTTGGAAAAGGTTTAGTAGGAAAAGGAGGCGTAGTAAGAGATCCACAATTACACCAAGATGTTATAAACGATATTGAATTTTGGATTAAAAACGAAATGAATATGAATTTATTAGGTGTAACCGAAAGTCCTATATTAGGTCCTAGTGGTAACAGAGAATTTGTAATCGTAGCAATTAAAAAATAAAGAAACTTCTATTCTTCTTTTATATAATCGGTCCAATCTGACTTTCATGTTCTAATAATTGATCTAATAAAGTAATAGCCATCATTGCTTCAGCTACTGGAACAGCTCTTATACCAACACATGGATCGTGTCTGCCTTTAGTCCTGATTTTAATTGCATCTTTATTAGAATTTATAGAGTTCTTTTCTGTTAATATAGAACTTGTTGGTTTTACAACGAATTTTGCTATAATTGGTTGTCCTGAAGAAATGCCTCCTAATATGCCTCCAGCATGATTTGAATTAAAATAGTAGTCACCCTTATTATCTGGAAAAATTTCGTCATTTGCCTCTTCTCCTGAAAGTGAGGCTAAGTCAAATCCAGAACCTATTTCAACACCTTTTACCGCATTTATGCTCATTAGGGCTTCTGCAATTTGACTGTCTAATTTTTTATAAACAGGACTTCCTAGTCCTCTAGGAACATTTTTTGCTATCACCTCAATTATAGCGCCAGCACTATTACCACTTTTTCTTACTTCATCAAGCCATATTTCCCATTTTTTTGCAGCTTGAGGATCTCCACAGAAAAATGGATTATTATTAACCTCGTTCCAATCAAAATTTTCTCTGTTAATTTTATGAGGACCCATTTGTATAACACTAGCTCTAATTATAATGGGTTCTTTTAATTTATGTTCTAATACTTTAAAGGCTATTGCACCTGCTGCTACTCTCACGGCAGTCTCTCTTGCGCTTGATCTTCCCCCGCCTCTATAATCTCTTATTCCATACTTAGTTTGATAAGTGATATCGGCATGTCCAGGTCTAAATTGTTCAGCTATATCTAAATAATCCTTACTTTTTTGATCTTCATTTTTAATATTCAAAGCTATAGGATGACCTGTAGTTTTTCCGTCAAAAACACCTGACAAAATCTCTACTGTGTCACTTTCTTTTCTTTGTGTAACAAATTTAGACTGGCCTGGTTTTCTTCTATCTAAATAATATTGTATATCTTTTTCTTTTATTGAAATTAAAGGAGGTATGCCATCAACTATACAACCAATTGCTTTACCATGGCTTTCTCCAAAGCTAGTGAATTTAAAAATGTTTCCAAAAGAGTTACTTGCCATTTAAATTCTTTCTAATAAGATTTATATCTTGCAATATTACTTTTCTTTTTTTTCAGGGGACATATCTGGAGCATCTATAGCTTTCATTCCTACAACATGGTAACCACAATCCACATGATGAGTTTCTCCGGTAACACCAGCAGATAAGTCAGACAGAAGATAAACTCCGCTACCTCCAACATCCTCTAAGGACACATTCCTTCTCAAAGGAGAATTATATTGGTTCCATTTAAGTATATACCTAAAATCACCAATGCCACTTGCTGCAAGCGTTTTTATAGGGCCTGCTGATAGACTATTGACCCTAATCTTATCACTTCCTAAATCTGCAGCTAAATATCTTACTGACGATTCAAGAGCAGCCTTTGCAACTCCCATTACATTATAGTGTGGCATTACTCTTTCTGCACCGTGATACGTTAAAGTTAGCATGGAACCACCGTTGTTCATCATAGAAGCAGCTCTCTTCGCTATTGCAGTAAAAGAATACACTGAAATATCCATGGTAGTATAAAAATTATCTCTTGAAGTATCCAGATACTCACCTTTTAATTCTTCTTTATCTGAATAAGCAATAGCATGAACTACAAAATCAATAGTTTCCCATTTTTCTTTTAATGCTTCAAAAGTTTTGTCTATAGCTTCGTCACTCGATACATCACACGGCAAAACTATATGAGACCCTATTGATTCAGCAAGTGGTCGAACTCGTTTTTCAAGTGCCTCTCCTTGATATGTAAAAGCTATCTCAGCACCAGCGTTTGCAGCTGCGGCTGCAATTCCCCAAGCTATAGATCTTTCATTAGCAACACCCATAACTATACCACGTTTGCCACTCATTATACCGTTATTGAGGTTTTTATCTGACATAATTGATTTCCTAACCTGTATAAAGATGACTTTCTAAACTAATCTATAAACAATTTAATTCTTAAAAAGAAGTATATAATTAATTACCTCTTTTTAATATATTTAATATGAAAAATTTAGTTATTAATTAACAGAATAGGTTATTTTTTTCGATAATGTAATTATCTCACCAGGATTATAAGATTTGTTACTAGTTATGGAAATAGTTTCTCCATCAACATCGATATTTATCTTATATCCACTAATTTGTTCCTTAGTTTCTGTATATATTACTTTTTGCATACGACACACTTCTTTTTCTACATAATCATTATTAGCTGCTGCTTTATCACTTCTCACGACTTCTGATCCTATTAGCGCTCCTAATGCAGTTGATCCAGATTTGCCTCCGCCTGATCCAATTTGGTTTCCAATCGCTCCTCCAATTAAAGCTCCTATAAAGTTATCAGCACCAAATTTTTGTGCATTTTGATTGATTGGAACTCTTTGGATTTTGCATCTGTTTTCATTTCTTGGTATTTTTTGTGTTGTATATGTTTTAAGAACCTCTACTGAAGATACAGATCCAGTAACTTGATAAATTCTTGTTTCAGTATATCCGTTGCTAGAAAACAAGGCGAATAGACATAATAATAAAAAATGTTTAAGCATATAACCCTCTATTAATTACTTTAAATATAATTAATAAGATATATATAAAGAATATGGCAAAATTAGTACTAATAAATTATTAACTATAAAAATATTGGAGATCATAATTGGAATTAGAAAAAATAGTAGATCCCATCCCATTATTTAAAGAGTGGTTATCTGAAGCAGAAAAAACTGAAATTAGGGATCCTAATGCCATGCAGTTAGCTACTGTTGCAAAAAATGGTATGCCTTCTGTACGAACTGTTTTATTAAAAGATATTATAAATGGACAGTTTGTTTTCTATACAAACTATGAAAGTCGAAAATCTGAAGAGATAAATGATACTGGTAAAGCTGCCATCTGCTTTTATTGGAAAAGTTTAAACCGTCAAGTAAGATTGATAGGTAATATAAAAAAGGTATCTGAAGATGTGTCGAATAATTATTATCAATCAAGATCAAGAGGTAGTAGAATTGGAGCTTGGGCATCAAAGCAATCAAGAGAGTTAGAATCAAGAAATACTTTGATGAATGAAGTTAAAGCTTTTGAAGATAAATACCCAGATGAAATACCAAGGCCAAGCTTTTGGGGTGGTTTTGCATTAACACCTGTAGAATTTGAATTCTGGGAGGATGGAGATTTTAGGTTGCATAATAGATTTATTTTAAAGCCTACTTCAATAAAAAATGAATGGATTACTAAACGTTATTACCCTTAATAACAATTTTTTGTTTTTTTCTTTCTAACACGCTCATAATTATAAAAATTAGATAGCAAACTATAAGTAAACCTAAAAACAAACCAAAGCCTGCTTGATAGGCTTTTATTGAATATCCAGACTGTTTTCCTGGTTCAATGATTTGCATTATCAACCCAATTGCGTATTGAGCTATAAAAGCCATTGAAAAACAAATTAAATTGACAGCGGTTGATGCTCTTGCAGCATAACTTGTTGGGAAATGCTGGCTAAGACCTGCATAAGCTAAAGTTGCAGCTAATGATGTTATACTTAAAAGAACCCATGGCCATATAGCTTTAGGCATTAATCCAAATGTAATTATAGTTAGTGGAATTATAAAAAGTAATAATGCAGCGCCCATTACAGCTACAGGCGATATATTAAACCTTCTAAGATAATCAGTAACTATTCCCAGAGATGTAGTGCCAATTGTCATCATAATTGTTGAAATAAAAAGAATATTTGCAATTTCGTTTTGATTAAATTTACCTATATCTGAAAGCCAGGGGCCTGCCCATAATCCCAATATAGCTAAGCCTGTACCACCCGCTATTCCTGATAAAGGTCCTATCCTCCAAAATGCATAACTAGTATAAATATCTTTTAAAACTTTTAGAGTTGGTAAAGGTTTTTCATTATTAATAGATTGTTTTTTTTCTGGGACAATAAAAAAAATTAATGCTCCAACAATAATAGTGACTATTCCAAGAATAAAATAAACGCCTCTCCAATCTGTTATTTGTAAAGCCATTTCTAAAGGTGTTGAAGCAACAATGGCACCCATGCCACCTGCGGACATAAATAAACCTATTAACAATGGAAGACGTTCTTGAGGAAACCAAACGGCAAAAGCTTTAAAAGCTGCCATCAAAGCACCTGAAACACCTAATCCTATAAGTCCTCTTGCTATTACAAGAGACCAAACATCATCACCTGAACTAAATAAAATAGCGCCTGTCGCAGCTATCAAAAATAATAGGCTTTGAACTCTTCTAGCACCAAATTTATCAAGTAAAACTCCTAAAGGTAATTGAAATAGTCCAAATGTTAAAAAGTATGCAGATGTTATTAACCCTAATTGTTCTGCATTTAAGCTTAAGTCATTGCTTAAGTAAGGTGCCAAGACCGCATTTGTAGACCGATAAAGATAAGATAAAAAATACCCACATGCAAAAGGTAGAAAGATAAAAAGAAATTTTTGAAAATTAGTTTCAGGAGATTTATTATTAATCCAGTTCATGACTTTCACTAGCTTTCTAAATTACTATTTTTTATTTGCTTCTAATCAAAAGTTGGATTGTCTTCTAATTATCATAATCACTATTATTGCGATAGTATAATAATTACAAAGTTGACCTTTTTAAATAAGAGTATTTATACTCAAATATTAGGAGTAAATTATGAAAATATCAAATGAGATTATTAATATTGTCCCTGAAGTTGAAAATTGGAGGCAAGAGTTACATTCACATCCTGAACTTGGTTATGAAGAAAAGTGGACGTCTAGTTTTGTTATAGAAAAATTAGAATCTTTTGGTATTGAGGTTCATAAAGGTTTAGGTAAAACTGGCGTTGTTGGAGTCTTAAAAGGCAAAAATGCTACTCAAGGTGGTGGAGGTAATAAAGCAATAGGTTTAAGAGCTGATATGGATGCTTTACCTATGACAGAAGAGAATGACTTTTCTTATAAGTCAAAGTTTGAAGGTCGTATGCATGCGTGTGGGCATGATGGACATACCGCGATGCTATTAGGTGCAGCTAAAATGTTATCTTCAAAAAAAGATTTTGATGGAACTGTATACTTTATATTTCAGCCCGCTGAAGAAGGTGGAGGAGGTGGTCTTGCTATGATTGAAGATGGAATGTTTGAACAGTTTCCTATGGATAGTGTTTGGGGAATGCATAATTGGCCAGGAATGGCCGAAGGTACCGTTGCTATACACAAAGGTTCTGTAATGGCTGCTGCTGATAAATTTGAAGTTACTATAAATGGAAGTGGTGGTCATGCTGCTATGCCTCAAGCTACAAATGATCCTGTTTTAGCGACTACAGCTGTTATTCAAGCGTTACAGCAGATCGTTTCGCGAAAGCAAAACCCACTTGATTCAGTTGTTGTTTCAGTAACTCAAGTTAATGCAGGTTCTGGATTCAATATTATACCTCAGAAAGCAGATTTTATTGGAACTATTAGAACCATTAGCTCAAATACTCGTATAAATGTACATAAACAATTTACAGATATATGTGAAGCAACAGCTTTAGCTTATGGATGTTTTGCAGAAGTTTCAATTATTAAAGGTTATCCTGTAACGGTCAATCATATTGAAGAAAGTGAAAAAGCAATTAAAGTTGCTTCAAGTTTATTTGGTCCTGAATCAGTAAAAACTAACCTACCTCCTTCTATGGGCGCAGAAGACTTTGCTTATATGTTAGAAAAAAAGCCAGGATCTTATATATGGTTAGGTGCGGGTGAAGGTAAATCAGGCTGTATGCTTCATAACACTAAATATGATTTTAATGATAATGTGCTACCATTAGGCATTTCATATTGGGAACAATTAGTGAAATCAGAGTTACCATTAAGGTAAAATTAATAGACTTTTATTAAGTTTATGAATATATATTTAAATATGAAAAATATTTTACTTCTTATTGTTTTTGCCTCGAGCATTCTAATAGTTATAACTTTTTTTGCTATTGATTTATGGCTCAAAATGTCAGATGTCGAAATTAGTGATAATGGTATGACAGCAATTTTTATAGGTGCTTTTTTCACTATTTTATTAGGTTCAGGCTTAATGGCTTTAACTTTTTTTTCATCTCGCTATGGATTTGATGATCAAGTGGATCATGATTTAGAACGTTTATTAAAAAAACATAATGATTCTTGATTCTTATACTTGTGTAATTTCTTCTCGTTAAGATATAATCATTGTTTTATTTTGAAATTACTTTAACCAATCGTATAATAACATATTTTATCTATAGAGTTATATCTTGAGTTTGATGACTAAAAGGTTAGGAGCTTAGTTATACAAAAAATTTTTAAAGAGTTATCCAATAAGATATTAGACTCTGAATTACAGCTTTCTGATTTAAAATTTTCATCAATATTGAAGTTTAAAACAGAGCTTTTAGCAGGCTTAACTGTTGCTTTGGCGCTAGTTCCTGAAGCTGTGTCTTTTTCTTTTGTCGCTGGTGTTCATCCATTAGTTGGACTTTATGCTGCTTTTATAGTTGGTTTAATCACAGCCTTGATTGGTGGAAGGCCTGGTATGATTTCTGGTGCGACTGGTGCATTAGCAGTCGTAATGGTAGCTTTGGTCTCATTGCATGGTGTTGAATATTTATTTGCAACAGTTGTTTTAATGGGAGTTTTACAAATTATAGCTGCTTTTTTAAGATTAGGAAAATTTATTAGATTAGTCCCTTATCCAGTTATGCTTGGTTTTGTAAATGGCTTAGCTATTGTTATTTTTTTAGCCCAAATGTCTCAATTCCAAACCATTGAATCAGGTGGTGGAAAGCAATGGATGGAAGGGCAAACTTTATTTATTATGTTGTTACTTGTGGCTGTGACGATGATTGTAATATGGTTTGCTCCTAGAATAACAAAGTTTATTCCTGCTCCATTAGCAGGTATAATTTTTGTGGCTGCACTTGTAATATTACTAGATATTGATGTTCCACGTGTCGGAGATTTGGCGTCTATTAAGGGTGGAATGCCAACTTTTCATATTCCTTTAGTGGATTTCAATGTTGAGACACTTTTAATAATACTTCCTTTTGCTCTAATCTTAGCTTCAATTGGATTAATTGAAAGTTTGTTAACACTTAATTTAGTAGGAGATCTTACTGGTAAAATTGGAGGCGCATCCCAAGAATGTGTAGCTCAAGGTATTGCCAACACTGTGACAGGTTTCTTTGGAGGTATGGGTGGTTGTGCTATGATTGGTCAGTCAATGATTAACGTTAAATCTGGAGGTAGGACTAGGATTTCTGGAATTGCGGCATCTTTGTTTCTACTTTTATTTATTATAGTTGGCTCCTCTCTTATTGAACAAATTCCTTTGGCTGCTTTAGTTGGTGTTATGTTCATGGTTGTTATTGGTACCTTTGCTTGGCAAAGTATTATGGTTATTAAGCGGATCCCAAGAACAGATGTTATCGTTATGTTAATTGTAACAAGTATAACTGTCATTTATGATTTAGCGATAGCGGTGATTTCTGGAGTTATTGTCTCAGCTCTTGCTTATGCTTGGAATAATGCAACTCGTATTACAGGGCGTATTGAAGTTAACAACGATGGTAATACTATCTACTATATACAAGGGCCTTTATTTTTTGGTTCAGTTCAAGGTTTTTCTGAGATATTCAATCCAGAAAATGATACTGATTTAGTAATAATTGATTTTATTAATAGTAGAGTTGTCGATCAATCAGCTTTACAGGCAATAGAAGAGCTTGCAATGAAATATGAGAAAAAAAGAAAGAAGTTACAACTGCGACATCTCTCAACAGATTGTCATTCGCTCTTACGAAAAGCTGGCCAGTTAATGGTTGACTCAGACGATGATCCTAATTATGGCCTGGCTGTCGATTATGGTGTAAAGCCGGGTGTATTCGGTAAAAGTCATTAACCTATTAATATTTTAAATCTTGACTCTCATTATTATTAATATAAGAACAAAACATGAACATTTAATCTATTAAGGATGAATAGAATGACAAATCTAGAAATTACTAAACAAATATTAACTCAAAATGGTCATTATAGAATGACAACTGGGTTAGAGATATTTAAACCATGTCTAAATCAACCCCAAGCTTTCCCTTTATATAGCTCTAAGGTTTCAGCTGGGTTTCCATCTCCTGCAGATGATAATTTAGAAAAAAGTTTAGATTTAAATAGTTATCTAGTTAAGCGTCCTGCTGCAACATTCTTTGTTCGTGTTAATGGTGATTCTATGATTAACGCGGGAATAAACGATAACGATATTTTAGTGGTAGATAGAAGTGTAAAGCCATCACATGGTAAAGTGATTATTGCAGTTTTAGACGGGCAGATGACTGTTAAAAGGTTATATAAACGTTCGGGTAAAGTTATTCTGATGCCAGAAAATAATCTATATAAACCAATTGAAATTAACGATGAGACTAATATGGAAATTTGGGGAGTTGTCACAAGCTCTGTTCATTTCTTGTAATATGTATGCATTAGTTGATTGTAATAACTTTTATGTGTCTTGTGAAAGAGTTTTTAACCCATCTCTAAAAAGTAAGCCTGTTGTCGTTTTATCCAATAATGATGGATGTATTATTGCGAGATCTGATGAAGCAAAAGCTTTAGGTATTCCCATGGGAGCACCCTTACATCTATATAAAGAGTTAATAAAACGTAATCGTGTTTTTACTTATTCTTCAAACTATACGTTATATGGAGATATGTCTGGACGTGTTATGGAATCATTAAATTATTTTGTACCCAATATGGAAATATACTCAATTGATGAAGCTTTTCTTAGTTTAAAAAATTTTAATATTAAGAATTTAATATGTGATATGTCAGAAATAAGAAATTCAATTTATCAATGGACAGGCATTCCCGTTTCCATTGGTGTCGCTCCTACTAAAACATTAGCTAAATTAGCAAATAAAATTGCTAAAAAAAACTCACTCAATGGTGTCCATATATTAAGTGATTCTGATAAGTTAACACAAATCTTAGGTAATATTCAGTTAGAAGATATTTGGGGTATTTCAAAAGGTTGGGGAAAGCGACTGAGATCTATTGGAATTAAAAATCCACTTGAATTACAACAATCAGACCCTCGTCAAATAAGAAAATTGATTTCAGTTATCGGCGAACGCATGATTTATGAGTTGAGGGGACATTCGTGTCTTGGATTAGAAGAAGTTGTTAACAAAAAATCTATTACAGTTTCTCGATCATTTGGCAATATGATATCTGATAAAGGTAACCTTGAAAAGGCATTAGCTAACCATGTAGCGAGAGCTGCCGAGAAGCTTCGTTATCAAAATAGTATATGTAGTGGAGTTTATATTTTTCTTAATACTAATCGCTTTAGAGAACAAGATGCACAATATAGTAATTGCGCCATGATAAATCTTGATGATCCAACTAATGATACAGCAATTATAATTAAAAAATCTTTCAAGCTACTCGAAAGCATTTACCGCTCAAACTATAGTTACAAAAAAATTGGGATAACATTATTAGATATAAAGCAGAATGTAAAAAACAATATAGAAAGTAATAATGTTATCCAGAGTGATTTATTTACATATACTAGAAATCGACAAAATAATAAGGGATCTGAAGTTTGTATGAAGTTACTTGATGATCTAAACACAAGGATGGGAAAAATGACATTGTTTTATGGTTCTCAAGGTATACAAAAACAATCAAGAAAAATAAAAGTAAACAAAGAGAAATGGCCTATGAAATCGTCTTACAAATCTCCTTTTTATACTACAAGTTGGAGTGATTTACTGAAAGTTTCTTAAACATATTCTTTAAATAACAGCTAAGAATTACTATTCTTATTTGAAGGAAGTGGAATGCAACTTAAACCAGAGGTCCAAAGTTCAGCACAAACTGAACGAGCTTGATTTTCAGCTAATTCAATAAAACGCACACGCCATAAATACTCAGTGTTATTATTATTGACTTTCGATATTTTACTTAAAGATGCTGGCAGGTTACCTAGTTGCTCTGGCACTACATTCCTCGCATTACGAGCTGCTTTGTGAGCATTCAGTCGATTTGTAAAAGCACCAATTTGTATAAACCAATCATCATTTGTCCTATCTAGAAGCAGAGTATTAATAACGTTTGGCGGTACTTTAAAATTTTTGACATTTTTTTCTGCTACGATTATCTTAGGACGATTTTTTGGTAACTCTGAAGCTTTTGCTATTCTTACAAGAGGTTTAGAAGCATTAGTTTTAAAGTATCTATTTAATAATTTAATCATATGTTTATCTCGTGAACGTGCTTTTTTTCCTCCAAAAACAACTCCAATAATTCTTTGGCCATTTCTTTCAACAGAAGCCACAAGGTTAAATCCAGATGCATGAGTATAACCAGTTTTTATACCATCAGTTCCTGAGTAACTACCTAACAGATTGTTATGATTACTATATCTAGTACCTTTATAAATAAATGACTTAGTTTTAAATAATTTAAAAAAAACACTATGATTCTTTCTAATTGCCATTCCCAGCGTTGCCATATCTCTTGCTGTAGATAATTGACCACGATTAGGTAAGCCTGACGCATTTTTAAATGTGGTGCGCTTCATTCCTAATTTTTTAGCTTTCTTAGTCATCAATCTCGCAAAATTTCTTTCTGATTTTCCTAAGTTTTCAGCAACAACCGTAGCTACATCATTTGCTGATTTTGTAATCAAGGCTAATATTGCGTGTTTAACGGAAATTGACGACCCAGCAGAAAGATTTAATTTTGAAGGTGGTTGTCTAGTTGCTCTTCTAGAAACTTTAAATTTAGTGTTCATAGATATTTTCTTAGTTTTTAAGGCATCAAAAATCATATATAATGTCATAATTTTTGTTAAAGAAGCTGGGTAATTACGCGTATCAGCATTTGCAGTATAATAAACTCTTTTCGTATTTTCATTTATTATAAAAGAAGCATACTTGGCTTGAGCAGGCTGAATAGAAACTAAAAAACCTATGAGTAAAATAAAAAACCATTTCACTTTATTTAGATATATTTGCATTTTTTTTTTATCAATTGAAATCATTTGAGCGCTAGTTTTAGACAAATTTTATATCCAAGAATATTTTTTTATATTTTAACATAAAGATATAATGTTCGCAGTGTAAAATATATAAAAACATACATTATTTTGATTATTTTTTTAACAAACCACAATATTTAGTATAAAATGTATAATTAGATATTATTTTTTAAAAATCTAGAAATTAAACTTGTCTATGGCTCATGTCGTTCTTATATAATTATAAGACAGATTATTTATCAGGAAGCGTTAAGGAATAAATGGTTAATTATAAGTTAAATGTAAATCTCCAATATGGTATGCAAATGATAACACCATCATCTATGAGCGATAGTGATAAGCCAAACGAAGATGGTACTATCGGGAACATTAAGCTTGAGACAAAACCAAAAACTAAAATTCCAGCTCTTTACAGAGTGTTGATGATGAATGATGATTATACTCCTATGGAGTTTGTTATTGAAGTTCTTGAAAAATTTTTTCAAAAAAGTAGAGAAGAATCTACACAAATAATGCTTCATGTGCATCAGCGCGGAGTAGGAGTATGTGGAGTTTATGCATATGATGTTGCTGAAACAAAAGCGATGCAAGTAATGAACTATGCTCGAAAATATGAACATCCTCTACAAGTTCAATTAGAAAAGGAATAATAATGCTCTCAAAATCACTCGAAGAAACTTTAAGACGGGCAATGACAAGTGCTTCGTCACTTAAACATGAGTTCGCAACATTAGAGCACTTATTATCAGCCTTATTACAAGATCAGGATGCGATTGAAGTGTTAAAAGCATGCTCGGTAGATATAAAGATATTAGAAGAAGATATAAATAAATATTTAAAAGAAGACTTGAATGCAATTATTACTCCAGATAAAGAAGCTGATACTCAGCCTACTGCCGGATTTCAAAGGGTAGTACAAAGAGCTGTTATTCATACTCAATCATCAGGAAGGAGTGAAGCTACTGGTGCAAATATTCTAGTAGCGATGTTTTCTGAAAGAGATTGTTATGCTGTTTATTTGTTGCAGAAACAAGATATGAAACGTCTTGATGCAGTTAGTTTTATGAGTCATGGTCTTGCTAAAGACCCGAACTATTCAAAATCAACTTCACCTTTAGGAGCTGATAGTGAAGCTTCAGAATCAGATAATAAAAAATCTGAGAAAGCTTTAGAAAAATATGCTGTCAACTTAAATGAAAAATCATCTCAAGGTAAAATTGATCCTTTAATAGGTAGACAGCTTGAATTAGATAGAACTATTCAAGTCTTATGTAGAAGAACAAAGAATAACCCTTTATTGGTTGGAGATCCTGGAGTAGGTAAAACTGCAATTGCAGAAGGTCTTGCTGATAGAGTAGTTAAAGGAAATGTTCCAGAAGTTTTACTGAACTCAGAGATATACTCTTTAGATATGGGAGCATTATTAGCCGGGACGCGCTACAGAGGTGATTTTGAAGAACGTTTAAAAGCTGTCATGAAAGAAATTGAACTAAATGAAAACGCAATCTTATTCATTGATGAAATACATACTATAATTGGTGCTGGTGCAACTAGTGGAGGTGCAATGGATGCTTCTAACTTACTAAAGCCTGCTTTACAGTCAGGTGATTTAAAATGTATAGGTTCTACAACATACAAAGAATATAGAGGCTATTTTGACAAAGACAGAGCTCTAGTAAGGAGGTTTCAAAAAATTGATGTTGCTGAACCTAGTGTAGATGATGCAGTGAAGATTCTAATGGGACTTAAATCTCGTTATGAAGAACATCATAAATTAAAATATACTAATGCAGCGATTAAGACAGCGGTAGAGTTATCTGCGAGATATATTAATGATAGAAAATTACCTGATAAGGCTATTGATGTTATAGATGAATCTGCTGCTGCGCAAATGCTAAAAACTAAATCTAAAAGAAAGCGTACGATAGGAAAAATAGAAATAGAAGAAACTGTTGCTTTAATAGCAAGAATTCCTCCTCGAAATGTTTCTACGGATGATAGAAAAGCGCTTTCAAAACTACAAGACGATCTAAAGAGAATGGTCTATGGTCAAGATAAAGCTGTGAGTGAATTAGTATCAAGTATTAAACTCTCTAGAGCAGGTTTAAGAGAAGTGGAAAAGCCAGTTGGTTGTTATTTATTCTCAGGTCCAACAGGTGTCGGAAAAACAGAAGTAGCAAAACAATTAGCTGAGGCTACAGGTGTGAAAATGATTAGATTTGATATGTCAGAGTATATGGAAAGACATACAGTATCAAGGTTGATTGGAGCTCCTCCAGGTTATGTAGGGTTTGATCAAGGAGGGTTGTTAACTGAAGCAATAGATCAAAATCCTCATTCAGTACTATTATTAGACGAGATTGAAAAAGCTCACCCTGATCTATTCAACTTATTATTACAAGTAATGGATCATGGGAAATTAACAGATAATAATGGTAAATCTATTGATTTTAGAAATACCATACTAATTATGACCACTAATGCGGGTGCTCAAGAGTTATCAAAAGCAGCCATTGGCTTTAAGCAAGAAAGCCGAGAAGGTGCTGATGGCGAGGCTATTGATAAATTATTTGCTCCTGAATTTAGAAATAGACTTGACGCTATTATACCTTTTGGTTATTTGCCACTTGAGGTTGTACGGATGGTGGTTGATAAATTTGTAATGCAGTTAGAAGTACAACTATCTGAAAAAGGCGTTTCGGTATTACTTACGGATAAAGCTAGAGATTGGTTAGCTACTAAAGGTTATGATAAAAACTTTGGAGCAAGACCTTTAGCTAGGGTAATACAAGAACATATTAAGAAGCCATTAGCAGAAGAGCTGTTATTTGGTCGACTAGTTGACGGTGGAACTGTAACAGTTGATTTATTAAAAGAAAAACTGGTCTTAAAAACTGAGTCAGCTAACAATAAAGATGGAAAGCTAAAAAAAGTTGTGTCTAAAGGTAATGATAAAAAGAAGGATACTCCAGAGTTTACTTAATTCAATTGATTTGAGTAGGGTGACCCTTGTTTATTAATTATTTCTATTTGTTTATTTATTTCTTTTGCTTCTATTTTAACAAAATTTTTAACAGCTTCAGAAAATGATTTGTTCTGAATAAAATGAGAGCTATATGTAGATGTTGCAACATATCCTCTTTGTATTTTGTGATGCCCTTGAGCTCCAGCTTCAACCGTTTTGATATTGTTTTCTATTGCAAACTCAATAGCTTGATAATAGCACAGTTCGAAATGTAAAAAAGGGATGTCTATAAGAGACCCCCAATTTCTTCCATATAACGTATTATGGCCAATGAAATTCAGTGCGGCTGCAATAATTTCATTATTCTTACTAGCTATAACTAGCATAATTTTATTATTCATACTTTCATTAATTAAGTAGAAAAATTCTTTTGTTAAATATGAAGAACCCCACTTTTTGTCCACTGTATTTAAATAAAATTGGTAAAAGGAATTCCAAATTTCGTGGTTTAAATTATTTCCTGAGATCCTCTCTATTTTTACCTCACTATCAGAAATTTTCTTTCGTTCTTTTTTAATAGCTTTTCGTTTTGTACTTTTTAATTTATCCAAAAAATCATCAAATGATTTATAATCATTATTGTGCCAATGGAATTGTAAACCTTTTCGTTCAATCCAGTCTTTACTAGCTAACTTCTCACTAACGTCAGAAGTAATAAAATTAATGTGAACTGAACTTAAATTATTATCAATAATTATAGTTTGTAATGTGTTTACAATTAAATTAAAGATTTTATTTTTTTCTAAATGATCGTCACTTATTAAAAACCTTGGTCCAGTTGCAGGGGTAAAAGGTATAGCAGATATAAGTTTTGGGTAGTATTGTCCTCCAGCATTCTCATATGCATTTGCCCAACTATGATCAAATATATATTCACCATATGAGTGCATCTTAAGGTAATTAGGTAAAGCTCCTATTAGCATATTTTTATCATCTTTAATTACTATATGCTTAGGAATCCAACCTGTATTTTGACATACAGATTTAGATAGCTCTAATGCAGTTAGAAACTCATATGAAGTAAAAGGATGATTGGTTTTATTTAATTTATTCCACTGATCTTTGTCTATACTAGTTAAATCAGAGACTAAATCAATTTTCATTTTAGAGTGTGTCATCTACTATTTTAAAATAAATTAATTTTCTATTTCAAAAATTCCTTCGATCTCTACTGGTGTGTTTAGTGGAAGTGATGCAACGCCAACAGCAAATCTTGCATGCCTACCTTTGTCCTCAAAAATTTTTACTATCAAATCAGATGCACCATTAATTATTTTTGGATGATCAATAAAGTTTGGGTCTGAAGCTACAAAACCTCCTAATTTAACGACTTTTTTTACCTTATCAAGGTTCCCATTACAAGCTGATTTAAGCTGACTTAAAAGTGCTTTCGCGCAAACTTCTGCCATTTTTATTCCGTCTTCTACAGAAACCTCTGAGCCAACCTTGCCTTTTATAGTTATCGAACCATTGATAAAAGGTAATTGTCCAGAAATAAATACTAAATTATTAGATATAACATAAGGAACATAGCTTCCCGCAGGTTTACTAGCTTCATCTAGTATTATATCTAATTCTTTTAATTTATTCTCTATTATATTAGTCATTGTAATCCTTTTATGAGCATCCTGATGTTCCACCACATGTATTACATTTCATACATGTACCATTTCTTACTAATGTAAAGTTACCACATTCACCACAAGCTTCACCTTCATAGCCTTTAATTTTAGCTTCGATTTCCTGTGCCATATTCAATGTTTGATTATTAACCACTAAACCTTCCTGCTGTTGAGTAGTTTCTATATTTTCTTTTAATAAACTAGAAGTAGGCATAACAGTAATATTACTTGTTCCACCTGATACTACCTTTAGCTCTCTCCTAACAAAACCTCTACTTGCAACTTTCTCTGATATGAGAACCTTATTATCACCTGATCCAGTTGTACTAGAATCTAAATCTTCTGGTCCAACATGGCCTAAATCATTACGATCCAAGTAAGATATAGCTAATTCTCTAAAAATGTAATCAAGAATTGATGTGGACATTTTAATAGTATCATTCCCAGTAACCATTCCTTGAGGTTCAAAGCGAGTAAATGTAAAAGCTTCAACAAATTCTTCTAATGGGACTCCATATTGCAAACCGATTGAAACAGCAATAGCAAAGTTGTTCATCAATGATCTGAATGCGGCGCCTTCTTTATGCATATCCACAAATATTTCACCTAATTTTCCAGTTTCATATTCTCCTGTTCTTAAATAGACTTTATGTCCTCCTACAGTAGCTTTTTGAGTATATCCTTTTCTTCTGTGAGGAAGTTTATCTCTTTCAGCTTTAACAAATCTTTCAACAATTTTTTCAACAACTTGACTTGTTCTTTTTGTAAGATCTTGTTCGTTTGTTATATTGTCATCAGCTTCATTTATATCTTCATCATCAAGTAAAGCAGAGTTAAGAGGTTGACTTAATTTAGAACCATCTCTGTAAAGCGCGTTAGCTTTAATTCCAAGTTGCCAAGAGAGCATGTAAGCGTCACTACAATCATCTATAGTAGCATCATTAGGCATATTTATAGTTTTGGAGATAGCTCCAGATATAAAAGATTGAGCAGCCGCCATCATTTTAATATGGCTGTCAACTGATAATGATCTCTTTCCTATTCTTCCACAAACATTGGCACAATCAAATACAGATAGATGATCCTTGTTAAGATGAGGAGCTCCTTCAAGTGTCATTGCACCACAAACATGAATGTTAGCAACGTCAATTTCTTCAGGAGTAAACCCAAGGAATTCCAACATACTAAATGAGAAATCACTCATCTGTTCATTTGTCATACCTAACACATTTTTACAAAAGTCTTCGCCTAAAGTGAATTGATTAAAGACAAATTTAATATCAAATGCAGATTCAAGTGAGTCTTCAATTAATTTAATTTCTTTTTCTGTAAAACCTTTTGATATAAGAGCATTATGACTTATAGATTGGCAATCCTTTAAACTTCCTGCACCTAGGGCATACCTTTGCATATCTTCAACTTGATCAGAATCATACCCCAAATGAGTTAAAGCTTCAGGAACAACTCGATTAATTATTTTAAAATAACCACCACCTGCTAATTTTTTAAATTTAACCATTGCAAAATCTGGTTCAATGCCTGTTGTATCACAATCCATTACAAGGCCGATTGTACCGGTTGGTGCTATAACAGTTGCTTGTGCATTTCTAAAACCATTTTTTTCTCCAGCGGAAAGGGCTTTAACCCAAGCATCTTTAGCAGCAGATATTAATCGTTGATCTGGACAGTTTTGAGCCATTAAAGGTACAGGGTTGATAGATAAGTTTTCATAATCTCTTGTTTTGCCTTCAGAGGCACGTTTATGATTACGAATAACTCTTAACATATCTTCTGCATTTTCTTTGTATTTAGGAAAAGGACCTAATTCTCCAGCTACTTCTGCCGAAGTTGCATATGAAATTCCAGTCATTATTGAGGTAAGTGCAGCGCATATGGCTCTACCTTGGTCGCTATCATAAGATATACCCCAAGACATAAGTAATCCACCTATATTTGCATATCCCAGACCCAGAGTTCTATATTCATATGACCTTTGCGCTATTTCTTTTGAAGGGAATTGAGCCATCATTACAGAGATTTCTAAAGTAAGTGTCCATAATCTAGTTGTATATTCATAAGCCTCAATATCAAAAGAGCCGTCACTTTTTTTAAACTGTAATAAATTTATGGATGCTAAATTACATGCCGTATCGTCAATAAACATATATTCAGAACAGGGGTTTGATGCATTAATTCTACCAGCTTTCGGACATGTGTGCCACTCGTTAATGGTTGTATCATATTGAAGGCCAGGATCTGCACATGCCCATGCCGCTTCAGAAATTTTAGACCATAAATCAGAAGCATCTAAGGTTTTGTGAACTCCTCCGTCTGTTCTACGAATAAGATCCCATTTACCATTTTGAGATACCTTTTCTAAGAAATCATTGCTAACTCTTACTGAGTTATTTGAATTTTGGCCTGAAACTGTTAAGTAAGCTTCACTATCCCAATCAGTGTCATATGTTTGGAACTCAATTTCTTTAAAACCTTGTCCAGCAAATTGAATAACTCTTTGAATATAATTTTCTGGAACCATAACAGCTCTGCAATTTAGAATAGATTTTTTTAACTCAATATTTATTTTAGGATTTAATCTATCTTTATCAGAATATGATGAAATATTGCATGCTTCCATAACAGATTTTAGATTTTTAGCTGTAAGTTTTGATCCAGCAACTAAAGCAGCAACCTTCTGTTCTTCCACAACTTTCCAATTAATATATTCTTCAATATCAGGGTGATCTATGTCTACTGTAACCATTTTTGCAGCTCTTCTGGTAGTTCCACCGGACTTAATTGCTCCAGCAGCTCTATCTCCAATTCTAAGAAAACTCATCATCCCCGAAGATCTGCCACCTCCTGATAAACCTTCGCTACTACCTCTAAGTTTAGAAAAATTGGAACCTGTTCCAGATCCATATTTAAACAATCTAGCTTCTCTGACCCATAAGTCCATAATACCACCTTCATTCACCAGGTCATCTTTAACTGATTGAATAAAACAAGCATGAGGTTGAGGATGTTCATATGAAGATTTGGACTTGACTAGTTTCTTAGTTTCAAAATCAACATAGTAATGACCTTGACTTGGGCCGTCAATACCATATGCCCAATGAAGGCCTGTATTAAACCATTGTGGGGAATTAGGTGCACACATTTGTGCAGCAAGCATAAATCTCATCTCATCAAAGTAAACTTTTGCATCATCTTCATTGGTGAAGTAGTTTCCTTTCCATCCCCAATAAGTCCAAGTTCCAGCTAATCGGTCAAAAACTTGTTTAGCTGATTCTTCACCTATAAACCTATCATTCTTAGAAATAGCGTCTAGCTTCACAAAATC
>TARA_B110000483_G_scaffold21341_1_pt1 | contig 23383 bp, 10 predicted proteins | sample TARA_B110000483 | Tara Oceans TARA_B110000483 (sample SAMEA4398176) | marine metagenome | biome: Polar Biome; feature: [SRF] surface water layer (ENVO:00010504); material: water (ENVO:00002006), including particulate matter (ENVO:01000060) such as... | depth 5 m
TCTTCCACAGAACTAAAGGTTTTTCTTTCTCCACCTTCTACAAATATTAATGGAGATGGTTTCTGAAGATTAGTTTGCGAAAAGGAAGAAATATTAGATAAAATAAAAAAAAGTAAAGAGATAATTATTCTAATTTCTACAGAAATATGTTTGAGCTTCATGCTATAAAGATACTGAAACTCATCAATAATGCTACCTATCTAGATAATAGTACATAACCTTTTAGATTTTTTTCTTTGCCTGTTGAACTGACTACCAAATCTATTTTCCATATATATGCATCGGATGATAATGGATTGTTTTGATAAGTACCATCCCACTTCTCATTGAAATCATTCGTGCTAAATATCAACTCTCCCCATCTATTAAATATCTTAAAACTATAATTCTCTATAGATACCTTATCCCCAACTGGAAAAAAACTATCGTTCAACCCATCTCCATTTGGAGTGAATGAATTAGGTAAGAAAAAAGCATACTCACCTTCTACTATTTGTGTTCCATAAACCGTGTCTGAACAACCATTCTCATTTTCCACATAAAGCTGTATATGATACTGTTGCTCTATAATACCCGAAAAATTATATGTTGGATTCTGTATATAATCACTACCAATAATTGTGTTTGTACTATCGTAAAATGTCCAATCAAAATATACTACATCTAAACTAGACGTATCTACAAACTGTACTGAAGGATTAAGAATAGAAGCAGGATTGGGACGGGAGATGAAACCAGCTACTGGATAATCGAATATCTCTATATAATTGAAATATGTAGTGTCATTATCACAACCATCCGAATTAGTAACTTCTAGAGTTACATGGAATGAACCTGGTGTATTATAAATTATAACTACAGTATCTAAATTGTTAGAAAAAATCCCATTTCCAAGATTCCATTCACAACTTGCCACCTGAGAAACGTTAGTGTTATTGTAGAAAAGGACCTCTACTGGCCAACATCCTTCAGAAGTATCAGAAGAAAAATCTACCTTAGGCGAATCAAACCAACTAACTAAAACAGAATCATTATTCTCTGGTGTCTCACAATTATCACTTACAGTGACATAATAAATCGTTGTAGGACTAATTGGAGAAATATTGGTGATTGTCTGATTGCTTATTTGTATACCCGATTGATTTGTCCATGAGTAATTATATGGTCCTCCATTACCCCCAAACGCGACAACGCTTAGATCTAAACTATCATAAGGACAAATAGAATCAGTTAAAGTATTAATAATTATTGGCGGATTCAAGGCAACCAATACTGAATCATAATTTGATTCACAGCCAGATGAGTCTTCAATATTTACTTTATAGTACTGAGAGTAAAAAGGGTTTACTATATGTAACACACTGCTACTCAAATTTTCCCAGTTGTAGTTGTAAGGAGGAGTACCACCAATTGCATTTACCCCAATTGTTGCGGTTCCTCCAAGGCATATAATTGTGTCATTAGTAATATCTAAACCAAGAGGTATTCCTTGAGAAATAGTAATCATTGTGTCTGCATAACAGCCTGTGGTATCCAATGAACGCAAAATATATTGACCGGCAGTTAGACTGTCAAAGAAAAAGGCAGTCACAACATTACTGTCAAAAGCAAGAATATTAGTATAACTACTATCCAATAAATAAACCACCCAAGGTGGACCAAAAATACCGGTTGGTGTACCAAAAATTGATGCATCACCTCCACCATAACAACTTAAGTTGTTAATCATAGCGGATGGTTTACCGCAAGTATCACAAATAACATCAATATATATATCTGCTGAATCTTTACATCCTCCCGAATTATCTGTCACTAAAACTTTATAATTAGAGCTCACCATTGGAACAGCATTGGGGTTTTGGTCTGTTGAATTAGATAAGAAAAAAGAGGGAGACCAAACAAAAGAAAAGAAACTTGGATCTGGAATCAACGGACAAGTTCTAAATTTTGTTACAGGGCGTTTATTGGAAGAAGATGTAATTGGACCATTGTAAGAACATGATGGCGTTACATCATCTCTAAAATAGATAGATGAATTATATGGTGTTTGTGTATAATTAGTAGACCAATTAAAATTTAGAGTATTTTGATTTATGTTAGTATAACAAATTTCAACTACTAAATTTGAAGTACCATCCCATTCATATGCGAAGTCCAAAACAATATCGTTCCACCCTAAAACAACTGGAAAGTTTTGTTGATAAAAAACGTCGGATAATCCAGATTGCCAAGAATTTAATGAATTTAGATTTGTACAACCTATTTTAATGGTGAAATTATCAAGATTACTCGATGCGTTGTTGCTAGAAATAGTCTCCCATGAAATTTCAGTTATTTTACCCCCATTAAAACCTGAAGATTGAAATTCGTTTGCTCGATATAAATATTGTTGTCTAACATTTTTAAAATAATTTCCAAATGGAGCAGGATAAGAGATATTAGTATTGTTTCCTGTGATTGACCCAATGGTTTGATTTGAAGATGTAGAAGTGCATGAGGTTGATCCGCTTGGAGAGCATATTGAAGGATTATTTCCTAATAATTCAACATTCATAAATACTGAATCTCCACAAATAACAGAACTATCACTTGCAGTTAGGAGTATATTTGGAGAATATGCAGGCAAGACATTGATAGATAATGAATCATTTTTCACACAACCTTGAGCATTAGTTATTGTGACATTATAGTTCATTAAACCAGACATTGAGGAGCTAAATTCAGGGTTGCCAATAAGTGGGTTGTTTAAATATGAAATAGGTGTCCATTGATATGAAAAATTTCCAGTTCCAAATGGAGAGGCTTCAAAATTGACCAGTGAATTAAGACATGCGACAGTATCAGATTGAAAAATATTGTAGTTGAAATTTGGTGCTACGTCAACTTGAATTGTATCAACATTTGAACAACCAAGAGAAAGATTACTTACAACTTTATAAACTGTAGAAAATGCTGGACTCGCAACAGGGCTAGAACATGAATTACAAGAAAAATTATTTCCAAAACTAATTGGATCACCACTAATTATAGACCAATTAAAATTCGAACCACCTGATGCGAAAATTTGAGTTGACTCACCTTGACAAATAGTAACATCTTGTCCAGCATAGGTGTTGGTAACTACACTTACATTAATTAATGATGAAGTAGTTCCCATAACTGGACATCCATTATCATTTACATTAATAGAGATTGAGCTTAAAGGATTTGAGCCAGGTAAAACTTCAAAACATATAGACGCAGTAGCAGGTGAAAAAAAACTATTTTGAATGAAACTAGCACCAGGAAAAATTTGTGTAATATTTGAATTTATATAAATCGAGTCTAGTAAATCTACATCTGAAAATTCCACATCAAAACAAACACTATCTCCTTCACATGCTTGTATTGAGTTACCTCCAAGATAAGACGCACTTCCAGAAAAGTTCATAAGTGGTGTAGATGGAGTAGATGGAGGACTGTTATTACAATTTTGGGTTATGATTTGAAATTGAAAATCTTGCATAATATATCCAAGAGATATACCCAAAGAATCAAACTCTTCAATTTTAACTACTACAACAAATGCACCTTGAATTGTCGGTATAAAGGTGATTTCGCCAGTACTTGGGTCTAAAGAAATACCATTAATTGGATTAGCTGGTGAATAACCACCAGCATAAGCTACTGGATTTGAAACTATTGCTCCAATAGGAATTTCAGATGCTGGAATGAAAGAATAATGTAATGAATCTCCATCAGGTTCTGATACTTGAAAATTATAAGTAACAGGGATATTTATGCAATTATAAGGAACTGGATTTGCGCTTATTATTGGAGATGAATTGCACTGAAAATTAGAATTATTTATAACTGCCTCAAAGTAATATCCATCTTGATTAGCTAAATTAACAGCTGTATTCCTACAACAACCTTCCCAATATAAAGTCCAGTCATTACAATTGCCAGGCAAACTAATAGGATTAATTGTATCACTAAAAACATGTTTTTTTATCCCAGGTAATGTTCCACCATTACATACTGTATTTGGTATTTGAGGGTAGCAAACTTGACTTATTTCTACTCCGTAAGATAATACTGGTAAAACAATTGCATTAAGTGAAGTGAAATTACAGCTATTTGATACAATTAGTGTTTGTGGAGCATTTGGCACAACAATATTACCACTACAATCTTCAAAGACAGTAAGAGTAATTATATAATTGTTTCCACCTATACATTTATATGTAATGTTTCCACCTGGAACATGGGAAGCCTTAATTTCTTCGGCAAATGAAATTATAAGAGATAATGACAATAAAAATCTGAAACATCTTAACACTTTCTAAATTTAATGAAAAATAACAATTTCTATAGAGTTAATTAACAACATATCAATTTTCACGACCAATAAAAAAATTAAAATAAACTTTATTTTAAAAAGATCAAATATGGAGTGCTCAATACTATTTTTTAGTATTTTGATTTTTGGAAAGCTCTTTACCAACGAAAGTTCCTTCTATTATTTGTTGTTGAAAATCTTTCATTCCACCTGGTGTATGAGGAACCATTACAGTATTATTATTTTCATTTGCACCAATTGCAGTTAAAGTATCAAAATATTGTGTCATTAAAACAAACTGCATAATTTCTTGAGGATCTACATCTTGTAAAGCTTTTTGAAAATCCTCTACAGACTCTTTAAAACCTCTCACTATTTCTAACCTTTGTGCAGCAATACCTTCACCAGACAATCTTTTAGAATCAGCCTCAGCTTCCGCTCTTTTGACAATTCTTATTTTTTCTCCTTCTGCTTCTTGATAAGCTGCTTCCTTGTCTCTTGTAGCTGCATTAATTTTATTCATAGATGCTTTCACCAACTCATCTGGATTTATATCAGTTATAAGTGTTTTAACAATTTTATATCCATATTGACCCATTTGAGAAGAAATATTATCTCTAACTGCTAAAGCAATATCGTCTTTTTTACCAAAAACATCATCTAACCCTAACTTTGGAACTTCTGCTCTCACCTCGTCAAATATATAGGAAGCTATTTGACCATGAGGATCATCTAACTCATAAAATGCTTCATAAACTTTACTATCTATGATTCTATATTGAACAGAAATTTTTAAAATAACAAATACATTGTCCAGAGTTTTGGTTTCTACATCTACATCCAACTGCTGAATTCTTAAATTCTCTTTAGAAGCAATTACTTCTATGAAAGGAATCTTAAACTTTAAACCAGGTTGTGAAATTCTACTGAATTTTCCTAGTCTTTGAATAACCCAAGATTGACGCTCAGGAATTATCATTATAGACTTTAACAGTAAAAAGAGAATTATAGAGTAAAATAAAAAATTTAAATAAATCATATATCTAGGTTTTAATATTATTTACAAATTAGTCAAAAGAATTAGAGTTTAATAACATTTTCAGAAATTTCTTTAAGACTATCTACAGAGCCAAAACTAATATTATCAATAACAATATTTGCTACTGTAGTTATCCGACCTATAGAAACATAAGGGATTCCACTTGAATCTATTTCATTTTTAAAAGATTCTAATTGGTCATTTTTCACTGTCACAACTACTCTTCCCTGAGATTCGCCAAATAAAAACGCATCTTGTCTAATTGTCTTTCCTGTAACTATTTCAAATCCAAAATTAGAGGCCATTGCCATTTCAACTAATGAAACAAACAATCCACCGTCTGCACAATCGTGTGCCGCATTAATTAATTTTTTGCTAATGATATTTGAAACACATTGATGAAGGATAAATTCTTCATCCAAATCAAAATATGGAGCAGGAGAAGCTTCTACTTTATGGTATTTTACTAAATATTCGGAAGAAGCAATATCCTCAACAACTTTTCCAATTAAGAATATATGGTCTCCAGAAGATTTAAAGTTCAAGCTCATTATATTTCGAACATCCTCTATGACACCAATCATCCCAATAGTAGGAGTTGGAAAAACAGGAACTTCTTTTCCATTTAAAATAGATTGATTATAAAAGCTCACATTACCACCAGTTACAGGAGTTGAAAATTTCAAACATGCTTTTGACATTCCTTTTATAGCACCCACAAATTGCCAATAGGACTCTGGATGATAAGGGTTTCCAAAATTTAAACAGTTGGTAATAGCAGAAGGTTTCCCTCCCGTAACTACAATATTTCTAGCTGCTTCAGAAACTGCAATTGCTGTTCCGGTTTCTGGATCTGCATGAACGTATCTAGAGTTACAATCTACAGACATAGCAATTCCTTTTTTTGTGCCTTTAACCAAAGCGACACCTGCATCTGATGGATGATTAGTAGAAACATTATTTGTTCCAACCATACTATCGTACTGCTCATAAATCCATTTTTTTGAAGCAATATTAGGTTGACTAAAAAGGAATTTACCAACATTAACTAAATTATCTGGTTCTTTTACATCCCTAATATCAAACTTTTGATACGTTTTAAAATAAGAAGGTTCTTTATATTCTCTTTGATATTGGGGGGCTCCTCCTCCTAAAACTAATGAAGATGGAGGCAAGCTAGCTACACAATTACCATCTTTATAAAATTCAAGCAAATCACCTTCAATTACTTCTCCGATAAGTTCACAATTCAAGTCCCACTTATCAAAAATTTCTTTCACTATGTCTTCCTTACCTTTTTCAACTACTACAAGCATTCTTTCTTGAGATTCAGAAAGTAATATCTCCCAATCTTTCATATCAGATTGCCTTGTTGGAACCTTATCTAAATCTATCTTCATTCCAACATTTCCCGCTGCACTCATTTCAGATGAAGAACATGTGATTCCTGCAGCACCCATATCCTGCATGCCAACAACTGCATTCGTCTTAGATAATTCTAGAGAAGCTTCTAGTAATAATTTTTCTTGAAAAGGATCCCCTACTTGCACTGCTGGCAAATCATCCATAGAATCTTCCGTCATATCTTTAGATGCAAACGCTGCTCCATGAATACCGTCTTTACCGGTAGAAGAACCAACTATAAATACTGGATTACCAATTCCAGAAGCAGTTGCTGAAATTAAATCGTCAACACTCATTATTCCTGCAGAAAATGCATTTACTAAAGGATTTTGATCATAGCATTCATCAAAAGAAACTTCACCAGAAAGAACAGGTATTCCAAAAGAATTTCCATAGTCACCAATTCCTTTGACTACCCCTTTTAATAGCCATTTCGTTCTAGTATTTTCAAAAGGTCCAAATCTTAAAGAATTCATTTGAGCAATTGGTCTAGCTCCCATTGTGAAAATGTCTCTGTTAATACCACCTACTCCAGTTGCTGCCCCTTGGTATGGCTCTAAAGCACTAGGGTGATTATGAGATTCAATTTTAAACGCACAAGCAAGTCCATCCCCAATGTCTACTAAACCTGCGTTTTCCTCACCTGCTTTTACCAGCATATGAGGACCATCTTTAGGTAATTTTTTAAGCCAATAAATTGAGTTTTTATAGGAGCAATGTTCAGACCACATTACCGAGTAAATACTAAGTTCTGTGAAATTAGGAATTCTACCTAAAACCTCACAAATGCGCATGAACTCTTCTTTTTTTAATCCCAACTCAACTGCTTGATCGGCACTGGCTGGTTTATTTTGAGGATTACTATACATAAAAAAATATTAGCCACAAAAATAAATTAAAGAATGAAATAAAGCACTCAAAATTTTATTGATTTACTAACATTATACATTAAGGATTCTAAATATTAAGAACAAGAACAAATGATTTGACTAATAGTAATTATAAAACCGTTTAGAATATTCCTAATAGGGTATAAATTTCATTTACTAATATTGATGAATTACTTATTTTTTTTAAATTGGATAAATTAAAACATTCTACTGACAACTATAATTTATATCTGCTTAATAATAATTGCAATTTTTAAACTAAAATTTTTCAATTCTAAAAGCATTTCTAGGACTGAGATCGTTAGTGCTTTCATTTTAAAATTAACAGGGGGTATTATAATTTACTTTATTTATACCAAGTATTACACTCAAAGACATACTGCAGATATATTTAAATATTACGATGACAGCTTAGTACTTTATGATTCTTTCTTTAAAAATCCATTGGATTTTTTTAAAATTATCCTTGGTTTAGATTTTGACAAAGAATATTTTTCGTTTAATTATTACATGGAGATGAATAATTGGGATTCTTCTTATAAAAATTCATTAATGAATGAATCTAGACTATTAATTAGGATAAATGCAATTTTAAATTTAATTGGCTTAAAAAATTATATTTTTAACTCCATCACGTTTATCCTTATGGGTTTTATAGGGGAGTTTTTAATATTTAAAAGTATAATACTAAAATTTAACTTTAAACATCCGAAAGTTTTTTTCTGGACAATGGTATTATTTCCAAGTGTTTTTATTTGGAGCTCTGGGATATTAAAAGAACCATTGATAATTTTATCGTTTGGTCTAATACTTAATTTTCTTACACTTAAAAGAAAAACAAAATGGTTAAGTGTAAGTTCATTTATAATAGCATTAATAATTATTTTTAAGGTTAAATTTTATATTTTTATTTGTTTTTTTCCAGCTTTAATAGCTTATGTAATTTCTGAAAAAACAAAAGTAAAACCACAAAAAATAATTATTACAATTTGTGCAATAATAGCAATTGCTATTTTCGTAATGGGAAAAATGAATAATTCGTATAATCCATTAAAAATTCTTTCCCAAAAGCAGAACGATTTCATAACTTTAAGCGAATTATTTGATACTGGAAGTGCTTACCAAATGACTTCTATTGAACCAAGTATAACTTCATTAATCAAAGCAATTCCAATGGGTTTAATCAATGGTTTTTTCAGGCCTTTTCCAAACAACATAAATAATTTGTTACAGCTTTTTCCATTGATTGAAAACATGTTATTGTATTTAATGATTATATATTTGTTATTTAAAATATTCTTTTTAAATATTAAAATAAACCAAGATGTCAAAAATGTCTTATGGAACTCTTTATTTTTCATTAGCATGTTGTTTATATTAACTGGCGTTTCAACACCAGTTATTGGTGCACTTGTTAGATATAAAGTGCCTGGGCTATTATTTTTAATAATTGTAATAAATTTAGTGTATGATCAATTTAAAAAACATCCAACTAATTAGAATAGCTTTAGTTCCAATACTATTTTTTTTAGTAGCATGCAAAGAAAAAATTGAAGTAGACTTCATCTCCCACAATGGTACTATTTTTTCGATGGATGATAATTACAACGTATATGAAGCAATAGCGATAAAAAATGGGAAAATTTTAGCACTTGGTAAAAACGATCAAATATTAAATAAATATTCCTCAATTGAAACTATAGATTTAAAGGGCTTATTTGCATATCCTGGATTTATAGATGCGCATTGCCATTTTCTCGCTTATGGTCTTCAACAAGGAATGGTAGATGTTTCAAGTGCCAAATCTTTTCAGGAAATAATTAGTATACTCAAAAAAAATATAGACAAGGAAAATAATCGTTGGCTAATCGGATACGGTTGGGACCAAAACCAATGGAAAGACAAAAACTGGCCAAACAACAATCTATTGAATGAGCATTTTAAAGATTTAAATATTGTTCTTCACAGAATAGACGGGCACGTTGTTATGGCAAATGAAATGGCTATAAAAACTGCTAAAGTTAGTTTAGACACAACAATTGAAGGAGGATATATTGAAAAAATTGATAAAAAAGTTACAGGATTATTTATAGACAATGCAATGAATTTGATTTTAGAAAAAATTCCTAAGGCAAATGAATCTACTAAAAAAAAGGCATTACTTAAAGCACAAGAAGATTGTATATCACAAGGTTTAACTACCGTAGATATTGCAGGGCTTAACAAAAAAGATATAGAACTTATTGACAAACTCCACTCCTCTAAAGAATTAAAAATAAAAGTTTTTGCAATGCTTTCGGATAATGAGAATAATTTAAAGTACTTCTTAGATACTTTAGCAGAGCCTTACAAAACAAATAAATTAAATGTTCGCTCTTTTAAGTTTTTTGCAGACGGGTCTTTAGGCTCTAGAGGGGCTTGTCTTTTAAAACCTTATTCTGATAAGAAAAAAACTTACGGGATGCTATTGCAAAATCAAAAAGTTTATGAAGAAAAACTTGCCAAAATTAAAGAATTAGGCTTTCAAGCATGTACCCATGCAATTGGAGACTCCACCAACAGAACGGTTCTAAAATCCTATGCTAAAATTTTAGAATCATCTAATGATTTAAGATGGCGAGTAGAACATGTTCAATGCATCCATCCAAATGACATCCATTTTTTTAATGAATATAACATAATACCATCCGTTCAGCCCACCCACGCTACTTCAGATTATTCATGGGCTGCACTAAGACTTGGTAAAAAAAGATTAAAAGAATGCTACCAATACCAAACACTTCTGGAAGAAAATTTTATAATTGCTCTCGGAACTGATTTTCCAGTTGAAAAAATCAATCCTATTTGTACCTTCTATGCTGCGGTTTTTAGAAAAAATAATATGGGGAAACCATTAAATGGATTTCAAAAAAACGAAGCTTTAAGCAGAATTAATGCTCTTAAAGGAATGACTATCTGGGCTGCACTTGCTAATTTTGAGGAAAATGAAAAAGGCAGTTTAGAAATTGGAAAGTCTGGAGACATGGTGGTTCTAAATACAGAGATTTTAAGCCATGAGGAAAATGATATTTTAAAAACGAAAGTTATCTACACAATAATTGATGGTGAAAAAGTCTATAATTATTGAAATAGTTTTTTTTAAAAAATGTTAAATATGTATTAAATACAACACTGATTTCCTTGATATAGAAGTATTTTTCTAAATTTGCAAAACTTTCACTTGTTCTATGGTAGATAATAATGAAAAATTTATTGGAGAAGGATTAACTTACGATGACGTACTATTGGTGCCGTCTTACTCTGAAAACTTACCTCACGAAGTGAATTTAGGGTCAAAATTTACTAGAAATATAACTATTAATACGCCCATCATTTCTGCTGCTATGGACACAGTTACAGAACATGATTTAGCTATATCTATTGCTCAACAAGGTGGAATTGGAGTTATTCATAAAAACATGTCGATTAAGACCCAAGCCAACGAAGTAAGAAAGGTTAAAAGATCTGAAAGTGGAATGATACTAGATCCAATAACACTTAACGAAGAAGCTTTGGTTGGAGATGCGCTAAGATTAATGGCTGAAAACAAAATTGGAGGAATTCCAGTAATAAGTAAAGAAAGAAAACTAAAAGGTATTGTAACAAATAGAGATTTAAGATTCGAAAAAAAATTAAATAAGAAGATTGCAGACGTAATGACTACAGAAAATCTTGTTACTGCAAATGAAGATGTTGATTTAGTAAAAGCAGAGAATATTCTTCAAAATCATAAAATTGAAAAGTTACCAGTAATTGATAAAAATGATTTTTTAGTAGGTCTTATAACTTTCAAAGATATTATCAAAGTAAAGCAACATCCAAATAGTTGTAAAGATGAATTTGGAAGATTAAGAGTTGCTGCTGCTGTAGGAGTATCAAAAGATACTTTTGAAAGAATTGAAGCTTTGGTAAAATCAAGCGTTGATGCAATAGTTATTGATACAGCGCATGGACATTCCAAGGGGGTAATTGATTTATTAAAAGAAGTTAAAAAACAATATCCAAACCTAGATGTTGTGGTTGGCAATATTGCTACTGGTGAAGCAGCATTAGATCTTGTTCGTGCAGGAGCAGATGCAATAAAAGTAGGTATTGGACCAGGGTCAATTTGTACTACAAGAATTATAGCTGGTGTTGGTTTTCCACAACTTTCAGCAATAATGAATGTAAAAAAAGCCCTTAAAGGATCATCAGTACCCATAATTGCCGACGGAGGAATAAGATTTACAGGTGATATACCTAAAGCAATTGCTGCTGGAGCATCTAGTGTTATGATGGGTTCTATGTTTGCAGGAACACAAGAATCTCCAGGAGAAACAATAATATATGAAGGTAGAAAATTTAAAACTTACAGAGGAATGGGCTCTATTGAAGCCATGCAAAAAGGATCTAAAGACCGATATTTTCAAGAAGATGAAAATGACATTAAAAAGTTAGTTCCAGAAGGTATTTCTGCTAGAGTTCCATTTAAAGGTTCTTTAAAGGAAGTTATGCATCAATTAATCGGAGGACTTAGGGCAGGAATGGGATATTGTGGTGCAAAAAATATAGAAAATTTAATGGATGCTAAGTTTATTAAAATCACCAGCTCTGGTATGGTGGAAAGTCATCCTCACGATGTTACAATAACTAGAGAATCACCAAACTATAATTTAAGATAAATAATTTACTAAATGAAACTAATCAAGACACTTGGAATTATACTTTGTTACACAACATTTTTTGGACAAGAGAGTACTATATTAAAAATTGATAATCAAACTGTTGATAAAACAGAATTCGAACAAATTTATTGGAAAAATAAAAAAGAAAAAATTGCAACTAAGCAAGATTTGGATGAATATATTAAGCTATTTATCAACTTTAAACTTAAAGTAATAGCTGCTGAAGAGTTAGGATTGGATACTACAAAGAAATTCATTGATGAACTAAGTGGTTATAGAATTCAATTAGAAAAGCCCTATTTAATAGATACTTCTATAAATGAAGATTTAATAAATGAAGCATACTACAGAACAATTAATGAAGTTAATGCTAGTCACATAATGACTAAACTTGGACCAAATCCATCTTCTGAAGATACTTTAAAAGCATATAATAAAATATTAGATATTAGAAATAAAATTATTTCAAGTAATATTGGTTTTGAGGAAGCTGCAGAAGAGTTATCTGAAGACCCTTATGCAAGATCAAGCAAAGGAAACCTAGGATATTTTAATGCATTTAAAATGTTGTATTCTTTTGAATGTGCAGCCTACAACACACCTGTTGGGAAAGTATCTGACATTGTAAGAACCAAATATGGATACCATATAGTTAAGCCTAATTCTATAAGAAAAGCTAAGGGAAGAGTAAAGACTAGTCATATAATGATTACCACCAATTTAAAAAATGAGAAGAACCTTTCAAAAGAAAAAATAAATTCTATTTACAAGGATTTGGTTGAAAAAAACAAAACATTTGAAGAACTAGCTATTCAATTTTCAGAAGACAGGAAATCAGCTAAAAACAAAGGAGAAATAGGATGGATAAACTCTGGCGGAAATTATTATCCAGCATTTGAAGAAGCAGTCTTCTCTCTCAAAACAGATGGAGAATATTCAAAACCATTTAAAACTCCGAACGGTTGGCATATTGTCAAAAGAATTAGTTACGAACCAATAGGTGATTTAAAATCAATGAGTTATAGCTTAAAAAATAAAATACAAAAAGATGCTAGGGCTCAAAAAACAAAATCATCTTTTCTTAATAAATTAAAAACTGAGTACCAATTAAAAAAGATGCTTAACACAAAAGAACTAATCAGTATTCTAAAAAATAAAAAATTTAATTATGAAAATATTGAATCCAATAAGAATTTAAAAAATATAAATAATGCAGTTTTAACTTTCTCAAATATTTCCTATACCAATTATGATTTCATTAAATATTTAGAGAAATCAAAACTTATTGTAAAAGACAAAATTGAAGAAAACTCAATAAAACAAAAATTTGAAAAGTTTATAAATCAAAATTTAATTGCTTTTGAAAAAACCCAACTTGAAACTAAACATCCTGATTTTAAAGCTTTGATGAAAGAGTATCGAGATGGTATTTTACTTTTTGAAATTTCTGATCAAAATATTTGGACAAAAGCGATAAAAGACACAGCTGGTTTAAAAGAATTTTACAGTTCCAACACAAATACTTGGAAATGGCCTAACAGAGTTAGCGGAACAGTTTTTACCTCAGAATCTAAAAAAACTATCAATAAAGTCAAATCATTGAAATTGAAAAAATCACTTAGCAACGATTCTATTATGTCTATTTTAAATGCAGAGAATCTTTTTAACTTAAAATATGAAAATAAAATAATAGATGATTATAATAAATACGGCACAAGTTTTGAAGATTTAGAAAAAGGTTTAAATGGTCCATTTAACCACCAGGAAAAATGGATCCTTATTTATGTAAAAGATAAATTACCAAAAAGAAATAAGAAACTTAAAGAGGCTGAAGGCATTATTGTCTCAGCATACCAAAACTATTTAGAAGAACAGTGGATCTCAAGTCTTAAAAAGAACCATAGCATTTCTATAAACTTTGAAACTCTTTACAGTATCAAAAAAAAACCTTAGTATTTGATTAAATTACTGCCAACTCATTTTATCCTCATTTGGGCATTCTTGCTTTCCACTTCTTGCAAAAGCGAATCCAACGAAAAGAAGTTGGCTAGATTTAAGGATGTTTATTTAAATGAATCCGATGTTCTAAACGAAATTCCAATAACATTAAATCAAAAGGATAGTACAATTTTTGCTAATAACTATATACATAATTGGTTGGTAAATCAAATGATTATGGATAAATCCGAGGAAATGATACCCTTGGATGTAATAAAAGTTGAAAAGAAAATAAATAAATATAAATTATCACTTATTTCCTACGAGTTTGAGCAATTTTATATAAATAAAAGATTAGATACTTCAATAAGTAAATCTCAAATACGCAATTATTATGAAAACCATTTAGACGATTTTGTGTTAAATGATTATGTAGTAAAATGCATGTATTTACAAGTTCCAAAAAAGTCAAAATTTTTAAGAGAAATTAAAAAAAATTACTTCTTAAAAAATGAAGATATGATCGATGAAATAATGAAAATTGGTCAAAACGAGGAAGTCTCTCTTTATTACAACCCAGAAGAGTGGGTGTTTTTTGATGACTTAATGAAAAAAATACCTATTTTGGAAAAGTATTCTGAAATTGAATTTATCAAGAAAAAAAAGAAAGTTATTTTAGAGTTTAATAATTATATTTATTTTATAAATGTCTTTGATTATATAATAAAAAACGGAACATCTCCTTTAAGTTTTGAAGAGAACAAAATCAAAAGTATTATTCTCAATCAAAGAGCAAAAACTTTAAGGAAGAAATTAAGACAAGATTTATATAACGACGGAATTAAAAACAACTTAATAGAGAAGATTTGACAATGAAAAAAATAATTCTAATATTCCTATTAAATTTAACTTTTCAATTATACCACAGTCAAGAAATCATAGATCAAGTAGTTGCCATTGTTGGAGAAAACCCAATTCTATATTCTGAAATTCAAGGTCAAAAGCTTCAACTTCTTCAACAAGATATGGAGATTGATGAAGATATGGATTGTTATTTGATGGATGAATTTATGATTCAGCAACTTCTTATTCATCAAGCAGAAATTGACAGTATTGAAGTTACAGAAGACATGGTTAAAGTTGAGTTAAATCAAAGAATACAATATTTTTCAGCTCAAGTTGGAGGTACTGAAGCTCTAGAAGAATTTTACGGAAAATCTATTGAAGAAATTAAAGAGGAGTTCTTTGAGCAAATTGAAGATAAAATGAAAGCTCAAAAAATGCAGCAAGAAATAACAGGAAATGTAGTTGCATCCCCAAAAGAAGTCCAAAAATTTTTTAATACTATTCCCATAGACAGTATACCTTTCATAAATAGCAAGGTTAAAATATCTCAGCTAGTAATTGCACCAATTATAAATTACACTCAAAAAAACTCTACCAAAAACAAGCTTCAAAATATTAAAAGAAGAATATTATCCAACGAAATTTCTTTTTCTGTTGCTGCAGAATTTTATTCTGACGATCCAGGATCTAAGTCTAATGGAGGAAATTTTGGATGGGTAGATAGAGGAGATTTTGTCCCAGAATTTGATGCAATTGCCTATACCATACCCATAAATACTATTTCTGAAGTATTCGAAAGCCCATTTGGATTTCATATTTTAAAAATTGAAAAACGTAGAGGTGAACAATATTATGGTTCACATATACTTATTAAAAATGAAATAAGTGAAAACGCATTAGCCGATTTAAAAGTTAAATGTGACTCCATTTTAAGCGAGGTGAAAAATGAAAGTATTTCCTGGAAAAATGCAATCTCTCAAAACTCTACCAATCCTAACGATGGAGGAATAATATTTAATCAAGCTTCAGGTGATATGTATTGGGACATGAAAAATATAGATAAATCTTTGTTTGTTGGAATTAATACTTTAGAAGTTGGTCAGTATTCAGAACCTCTATATTACGAGGACGACAAAGGAAACATTGGATACAGAGTTTTGAAACTTGAGGACCAAACAAAACCTCACATAGCAAACTTAAATGACGACTATAGTTTTATCCAAAAATATGCAGTAAACCAAAAACAAATAAATGAAATGGATAAATGGGTAACTAAAACAGCAAAAAATACGTATATTAAAATTGAAGAATTGTATAGAGGTTGTCCAAACATTTCAAAATGGAATATTAAATTTTAATCTTTAACTGTTTTAATCCAACCTTTTTACTTTTAAATCGTTATTTTAATAGGAAATTGTTTATTTTTGTTTAAAGATTAAATAAAAAAACTAAACAAAAAAAGTAATTTTACTTTATTTTAGACACAATTTATATGAAGGTATTTACTAAGTATTTTATTTTATTATTTTTAACTATCAGCTTGTTTTCAGATAATTATCACTCTCAAGCTACTTATCATTACGTAGGAACTAACAATCTACAAAATACTAATTCTTCGTTTCCATCTATTTACGGTAACTTTTTCAGGGGAGTTAAGCATCAAATATTAGTTAGAGCAACTGAGCTTCAATCAGCAGGGATTTCTGCAGGTAATATTACTGGATTAGCATTTGACATAGTTTCTAATAGTGGTAACGTTTTAACTGGGTTTGAAATTGAAATGAAATCTACAACTCAACAATCATTGAGTACTTGGGATAATAACAACTTAGCTACATATTTTGGCCCTTCGTCCTTTACTGACCAGATTGGATGGAATCAACATGATTTTTCATCTCCTTTTTATTGGGACGGCAGTTCAAATATTGTAATTCAAACTTGTTTTTACAACAATAGTTGGTCACAGAATGCTGTAATGAATATGTCCAATTACGGGTATAATTCTTTAATATATAGAAGAAGAGATAATTCTTCACCATGTAATTCAAATTGGATAAATGGCGTAGAAACACAAAGACCTAATATCAGATTTTCATGGGTTGACCCAAGTAGTCCACCAATATCAAATTTTTCAACAAGTGGAACTAGTACATGTAGTGGTTTAGTGAATTTTTACGATCAAACATCTAACTCCCCAAATAATTGGTTGTGGAATTTTGGAGATGGCAATACTTCCACTCAGCAGAACCCTATCCATTCTTATAGTTCATCAGGCAATTTTACTGTTGAACTTATAACATCCAATTCATTTGGAAACGACACTATTACTTACAGTAATTTAATTCAAGTAAATTTAACCAACACTCCTCCAATAGCACCTTCTTGCACACCAACAACAGGAATTGCTGGATCAACCGGAAACTATGGTATTACAGAGTTTAATTTTGGGAATTTAAGTAATGTATCAGGTTCTTCAACTGAAGGATATTCTGATTTTACATGTGATTCATCATTATTTTATATTGGACAAACTTATAATTTAAGTGCTACTCATATTTCTTTAATCCCCCAGAATTTTTTTGCATGGATAGATTTTAATAACAATGGTGTTTTTGAAACTTCTGAGCAAATTGTTTCAAATTTAGTCAGTGGTGACTCTACTACTGCTACAGTTTCAATTCCTTCATTCGGGGTTGTTAACACCCCACTAAGACTAAGAATTATGTCTGATGCTTCTTTTTCTGGACAATTAAACCCCTGTTCAGACCCTGTTTATGGACAGGCAGAAGATTACACTATATATTTGGCATATAATTTTAATCCGCCAAATGCTGATTTTGAAAGTAACATAAATTATTCATGTGATGGTATTGTTGAATTTTCTGATTTATCCACAAATATTCCTTTTGCTTGGTTTTGGGATTTTGGGGATGGCAGCACTTCAATTTCTCAAAACCCAACTCATAGCTATATTAATAATGGAATATATGATGTAACTCTTATATCCAGTAACTCTTATGGAAATGATTCAACAACTTACTCTCAATACATAGAAGTTGATTCAACTAATTTGGTGTCATCTGCTGGTCCCGATCCTATAACATTGAGTTATTGTTGCGATTATGGTATTTCAAGAGTCCAATTTTCTAATATTAATAATCCATCTTTAGATGGTATTGATGGGTACGTAGATTATTCTTGTGAATACCAAGCATTTGTAGAACCTGGAACAAATTATGCATTAAGAATATTTACAGGTCCTACAAATTCTCAAGATACCAGAGCATGGATTGATTACAATAACGACGGAGTTTTTTCTAGCAACGAAAAAGTTATGGAAAAAATTAATCAATTTGATCCGGTATCAATAGTACAAATACCCTCTAACATTGCAATAAACACACCGATAAGATTAAGAATATCTAGCGATGAAGTAGGAAATAACAATGGACCAACAGAAAATGTAAATCGAGGACAAGTAGAAGACTATGCAATTATAATTGCAACATGTCCAGATCCTAGTAATATTATTATAGGTCAAACATCAAATTCTTCTGTAGAATTAAACTGGCAAGCTGGTGGCAACGAAGATTCATGGAATGTAAGATATGGTCCTGAAGGTTTTGGTGTTTTTAGTGGTCTTGGTGTTACTGCGAATAATGTTTTTGTAAATAATTTCTTCGTAACAGGTCTTGAAGAATCAACTAGCTATGATTTTTATGTTCAGTCCATTTGCAGTAGCAATAATAGTAACTGGATTGGACCGTTTAGCAGCACTACATTAAATATTAATAATAATTTGAACTCACAAAATATAAGTGTATATCCAAATCCAAATAATAAATTTTTCAATATTAAATCTACAGTTAAGATTATTAAAATTGATGTTTTAGATATTCTTGGAAGTAAAATAAAAACCATTTTACCAAATAATAATTTAGCTGAAATTAATATTTCCGAAAACCCATCTGGTGTTTATTTTTTAAAATTATTTCTTGATAATGAAAATATTGTTACTAAAAAGATTATTTGTAATTAAATTTGAAAATGAGTAGAACAATATTCTTTTTATTCTTGAACTTCCTTTTTTTTGGGAACTATTTTGCAACCCATCTTGTTGGAGGAAATCTAGCTTATGAGTTTGTAGGTGTTCAACCTAACGGGGACTTTAGGTACATCCTTAAATTAAATTACTACTTTGATTGTGGGAGTAACTCAAATTGGCAACCTCCAGGAATCCCAACTAATATGTCCGTAGCCGTTTATGCACATGATGACCCTGCAGATATTTTTCCAACAAATGCAGGAAATTATCCTAAATATGGGTCAACTGATGTTGACATGGTTTATAGCTCTACAGTTCAAGAATATTTTGAAATAAATCCTAATAATCCTAGTGGATGTAATGTTGGGACCAACACATGTGTTTATACGGTACTATACACAGGTCAAATTGATTTGGCACCCAATAATCCCTCAACAGGACAACCCGTAATTGGCGGTTATTTTTTAATTCATGAGGCATGTTGTAGAAATGGAGGAGGAAATGGAATAGATAACATACAAAACCCAGGCAGTGCAGGAATGGCTTTTTATGCCTATATTCCGCCTTATGGATTCGAAAATAATAGTCCGATTTTTACAGATAATCCAGTACCCTTCATTTGTGCTGGAGATACTACTACTTTTTTAAATACTGCAATTGATCCTGACGGAGACGAACTTCTTTTTAGTTTCACAGCCCCTTTAGATGGAAACCATTCTGGTGGCTTTGGAGGTTCAAATAATGTAAACACTCCTGGAGCTGGTGCTGGACCAGGTGGTAGTTTAACATGGTATCCAGATACTTATCCATGGCCAATTGAAGAGGTGACCTATGCTGGTGGGTATTCATATCAACAACCTTTTGGGCCTACTGGCTATTACTATATATCAGCATCTAACGGATTAACAAAATACAAATCAAATAATCAAGGGAAATTTGTGGTTGGACTAATGATTAAAGAATACAGAAATGGAGTACTAATCGGAATTTCTACAAGAGAAGTACAGCTGAATGTCATTGCCTGCCTACCAAATATTGCCCCAAATATAAACCCTTCTGCAGGATCAACCAATACAATCTTTTCTGTTGAAGAAGGAGGAAATTTATCTTTTAATTTTGGCTTCTTTGACCCGGACACACCAGCAGATAGTTTAAATCTAACAGTTAGCGGACAAATATTTGATTCAACATTCACTTCTCCAGAAGCTCAAGTCGGTGGTTATTATGATACATTATATAGTGACCCAATTAACGGAATTGATACTGTAGGATCAACATTTACGTGGAACACAGATTGCGGACAAGCCAAAGCCTTACCTTACTTTTTTTCTGCATCTGTTTCTGACAGAGGATGTCCCCCTAAAACTACTAGCATAGTTTATGAAGTTACTGTAAACAAAACAAATCCTCCAGCAAATATTTATGGGTCATTAACTGATTGTCAAAATGCTGAAGCAGTCTATACAACAGATGACAACCCAAATATTTCGGGTTACACATGGGATGTTTCAGCAAATGGTATTATTACTCAAAATTATGGAGACAGTGCTAAAATTTTATGGACAGCTCCAGGAACTGGGAGTGTATTTTTGAAAGCTGTAAATCAATTTGGTTGTGAATCCGATCCAATTCAAATAACCACCACTATAACACCTGCTCCTACTGTTGATGCTGGAAATGATGTTAACATTTGTAGTGGAGATAGCGTTTTATTAAATGGAACTACAACTTCTCTACCTGGCTATATTTCGTTATGGCAGCCCAACACCAATGTATCTAGCCCAACTAATATGTCAACTTGGGTCAATCCAACTGTCACAACCTCTTACTATTTACTGGTTCAAAGAGGTGCATCTTGTATAGGAGGAGATAGTGTTAAAGTAACTGTAGATATTGGAAATATTGATGCAGGTAATGATATCACAATTTGTTTTGGGGATACAGTTTCCCTAAACGCTACGGGCATAGGAAGTAATTTTTCATGGTCTCCTAACAGTAATATTTCACAAATAAATTCAGCTTCAACAGAAGTATGGCCAGATATAACTACACAATATAATGTTCAGTTTACTACAAACAATAATTGCCAAGCAGAAGATTCAGTGGTTGTATTTGTAAACCCTATTCCAGGTTCTAACCCTGATTTTGTATTAAACGCAAGTGCTACAAATTTAGGAAATGATGAATATAGATTAACAGATATGTTAAATTTTGATACTGGAGCTATTTGGAATAGTACGCTTGTTAACTTAAACCAACCTTTTCATTTTGATGTTGATTTGTATTTCGGTACAAATGATATAAATGGAGCTGATGGAATTGCTTTTGGATTACAACAGCTTAGTAATCAACAATTAGGTTCTGGTGCAGGAATTGGATATGCGGGAATAACACCCTCTATATTTATTGAGTTTGACACCTATCAAAATGGATCTCTTGGAGATATTTCTGATGATCATGTCGCTGTTCAAATAAATGGTTCTATCGATCATAACTCACCAAATAGCATTGTATCACCAATTTCTTTAGGAACTGGAAATATCGAAGATGGACTATGGCACAATTGTATTTTTGATTGGAACCCTGTAAATCAATTATTAACTGTTAAATTTGATGGTGTTCAGATTATAAATCTTAGTTACGATATAGTTAACAATATTTTTTCTGGAAGTCCTGCTACCTTTTGGGGATTCACAGCTTCAACTGGAGGATCTAATAACGAACAAAAAGTAAAATACAACAGTGGAACTTTTTTCAATAAAATTATTGATCAAGAGATATGTAGCACCGATTCTTTACTATTGTCATCACCTGTAATTGCTGATATTTATTCGTGGACACCCAATGTTTTTATAAATGATAGTTCGGTAAACACTCCTGCTTTTTATCCTTCTGTTAATACTACTTATATTTTTACTGGAACAAATAACTTTGGTTGTTTTATAAAAGATACTTTTCAAATCGTAGTTAATGATTTACCTACTGTTAATGCAGGTATTGATCAAACAGTATGTGCAGGAGATTCAGTAACATTAAATGCAAATGGAAATGCTCAAAGTTTTGATTGGGACAATAGCATTATTGATGGGCAAATATTTGAAGTTATTAACACCCAAAGCTATTTATTAACTGGCACATCTACTAACGGATGTATTAGTACAGATACTGTTATAATAAACGCCTTGTTATTGCCTTCCACAGATGCTGGTAATGATATTAATCTATGTATTAATGATTCTGTACAGTTAGGAGCGACAGGTGCTGATAATTATTTATGGTTTCCAAATCCATCTTTAAGTGATTTAAATATTTCAAATCCATGGGCAGTTCCTACTGTGAATACAACTTATATATTAACTGGTAGTTTAGCTAATGGATGTACTAAAAATGATACTATCTCCATAGACATTAATCCACTACCACTTCTAACCACTTCTATTGATGCTACAATTTGTGAAGGAGATACAATTTCAATTGAAGTATTTGGAGGATCTTCCTGCACCTGGTTGACAGCTAATAATCTTTCAGACTCTACAGTCAGCAATCCGCAAGTATGGCCTACTATAACTACTACTTACCAAGTTTTGGCAAGTGATAGTAATACCTGTGCTGATACTGCAGAAATTACCATAACAGTAAATCCTAAGCCTACAGTTAATGCTGGATTAGATCAGAATATTTGTAAGGGGGATACAGCTCAAATTAGTATTTCAGGAGCGATAAATTATCAGTGGAGTCCTGACATAAATATTTCAATTATCAATTCTAGTTCTTTAAATGTTTGGCCTGAAGACACAACAAGTTATATAGTTACTGGAATTGATGTTAACTTCTGCATAAATAAAGATACTATTGAAATTAATATTTTGAAATTACCATTGGCAGATGCTGGTGAAGATCTTTGGGTATGTCCCGGAAGTTTTTTGACTCTGTCTGCAAATGGTGGTATAACTTACAACTGGTTTCCGGATTCTACACTTAGCTCTTCAGTTGGAACACCAATAGCAACTCCATTTGACGATGAAACATATGTTGTAGAAGTAATTGATTCTAATAATTGTATAAACTACGATACTATTTTCCTTAGAGTCGAATCAGATGTCCCAACTGATGCTGGTGGAGACACATTAACTATATGTGGTTTTACAAATGTAGTCCTAGGTGGTAACCCTACAGCTCCTGCTGGTTCTATTTACA
>TARA_B110000483_G_scaffold31449_2_pt1 | contig 23374 bp, 18 predicted proteins | sample TARA_B110000483 | Tara Oceans TARA_B110000483 (sample SAMEA4398176) | marine metagenome | biome: Polar Biome; feature: [SRF] surface water layer (ENVO:00010504); material: water (ENVO:00002006), including particulate matter (ENVO:01000060) such as... | depth 5 m
TCTTTGACAAAACTAAAATGTTTATTTTCATTGCTTGGAGGAGTGTCAATATAAGCACAAAATTATAGGTGCGTCAATCTTTATTTTCACTTAGCTAATGCTTCTTTAATCAGACCTTTGTATTCTTCTAAATCTGGGGTGTAACCGATGGGGTCCATTAAAACTGTAGATCCGTCGGGACTTAAAATGACATATAAAGGTTGAGAAACGAAGGTGAAGTTTATCGCTTGAAAATAAGACCATTTATTTCCTTCTGTTCTCAATTTCTTTTCATATCCACCATTTTTTATTGTCAACAATTGTTCTGCTGGTAATGGAGTTTTATCATCTACATACATTGAAACCAATACGACGTCATTAGCTAGAATACTTAATATCTCTGGATCAATCCAAACATTTTCTTCCATTTTCCTGCAATTTACACAAGCATAGCCTGTAAAATCTAAGAATAAGGGTTTGTTGGTTTGTTCTGCATAGCACTTTGCTTCAAAAAAGTCATGAAAGCACGGTAAGTCATGCGGACACTCGTCTGAAAAATTATAAGTTGCTAAATCTTTCTCACTTACATTGTTGGTCGTGGTAGAGGAGTGAGCAAAAATAGAATATTGCATAGGTGGCGGAAATCCTGCAATTACGTTACGCACCATAGGAATATCTCTTCCTAATAAACTTGGAATCAATACAGCACCTATAAGTACGAAGAAAAGCCCAAAAGCAATACGTCCTTTCCCTATTTTTTCTTTCATTCCCTTCTTGAATGAATACCAACCAAAAAGGTAAGATGCGGTTAGGAAAGCAATAATAATCCAAACTGTAAAAAATATTTCTCTTTTTATCAAAACCGTACTTGGATCAACAAGGTCTGCATTTGATAAGAACTTAAGCGCGAGCGCTAATTCTAAAAAGCCTAAAATTACTTTTACAGTGTTTAACCAGCCACCGGACTTTGGCAATGAACTCATAATTCCCGGAAATAAGGCAAACAAAGCAAAAGGCAAGCCTAAGGCTACCCCAAATCCTGCCATTCCAGCTGTCAAATACCATGATCCTTGAGTAAGTGTCCCTGCCAGTAAAGACCCGACTAAAGGACCTGTGCAAGAGAAAGAAACGATTACGAGGGTCAATGCCATAAAGAATACACCGATTATTCCTCCTGCGCTTTCAGCACTGCTAACCTTATTAGCTAACCCATTAGGTAATTGAATCTCATAAAAGCCGAAAAAGGAAAATGCAAAGACAACAAAAATGATAAAAAATGAAAGATTAAGCCAAATATTGGTAGCTATCTCACTTAGTATATCCGGGGCTAAATTCAATAAATGAAAAGGTGCACTGACTAAAGTGTATATCAAGAATATAAAAAAGCCATAAAGAATAGCATGAAACATACCCTGTTTTTTATCTCCAGAACCTTTAGTAAAGTAACTTACCGTTAAGGGTATCATTGGAAATACGCACGGTGTCAATAGGGCTATTAAACCGCCACCAACGCCTAACAAGAAAACGATCCAGATGCTATCTTGACCGCCAGTATTTTCCTCTCCAGATGTCTCAATATCCAGAACTAGAGCTTCTAGAAAAACAGTTTTATCAAAGTTGCCATCAGCTTCATAATAAGGATGACAATCGTAATTTATATCATGCGCAGCTTCAACCGGAGGGATGAAAGCTAAGAGCATGAAAGCAAGGAGAAATAGAAATTGCTTCATGGAATGGCTTTTAATTGGCATTTACTGTAAACTCAATTGGGTCAGGGAACAAGCATTGCATTGAATCACATGTCATGAACTCCAAATATCCAGTTATTGTTGCAGCTCCATTAATATTGATAACCTGACTAAAACTAGCAGCATGTCCAAATTTTTTGATGTCCATGTCAAACATGTCATCATATCCATCTTTGGTCTCTTCACCACTTTCTTCAATATCACTCAAGGCACCAAGCGATTCATTCTCATCAAAATAAATGCTTGTCGGGATAGGTCCATCTTCATCTACAGAAGAGGAATAAACATACCATCCATCTTCAATGGTTGCATTAAATGTAATCTTATATTGATTTTCTGCTAATTTCTCTGCGTTATAGACCCATTTTACGGGTTCAAGCACTTGAATTATCGGTTCTTTTTCCAAAACCTCTGCACTCTCAACAACTTCGGCTACTGAAATTTCAGAAGATGCTGATTGGCATGAAAATAACAATATTGTACTGAGCGTAATTAAGGATAATAAATAAGTTTTCATAAAGTGATTTATTTTAAATTAAGTGTTAATTCAACTGTTTTAGGTGCTAGGCATTGGGTGTCATCACAACACATGAACTCCACGCTTGCCTGAATCGTTCCATTGTTTATTACTTTGTCTAAGGGGTAGGTATAGCGAACTTCATTTTTATATTTTATCAACTCCATTAAAAACATCTCATCCGTACTGATAATTTTATACTTACTATTTTCTATGGGGTTTATAAACTCGAAATTATCTCCGTCATAAGAAAGTTTAAAACTAGTGGGGATAGGTCCACCTTCATCTATTTCTTGACTATACAAATACCAGCCTTCTTTTATAGAAGCAGTAAATTCAAGCTGCTGAACACCCTCCTTTTTAGTGCAATCAACTTGCCAAGTAATGGGGTTTAAATCCTGAGCAACAACAATTTTTGCAACAAAAAGGACTGCAGCTAGGGGCAATAATTTGAGTAGCTTAGAATTGCTTGGACAGGTGCTAGTTTTCATTTGGATATGATTTCGTAAACAAAGTTAAACAATATGGCCAAAAGTAAAATAATATGCGCTAATTCTGAATGCTTACTTCGTTTAAAGTTGTTAAGAAACAGGATAACGAAAAATGAAGCTGGGAACAATGTCATTGGAAATGAATAGATCAATGCATTTTTGGATAGGGCAAACCCTAAACCTAAAAAGACGCTTAGTACCAATAAAGAGTTAACAAACAAGCGTGAATTTTTAGATGTTTTGTTTGAAAGTGACCATGCATTTAAGAGTCCAAGAGTAACATAAACTAAAAGAATTGATAGCGGAGCCCATTGAGTATTGCTGAGTATATGCTCATCAAGCTCGTGAATATGAAATAAATTGAAATCAAAGAGCAACTCCGTTGCCCCATGCGAATTTAAAATATAGACATTATACCAAATTACTGGAATACTAAATGATAGCAATAGGATGCTTACTCTTTTTAGACTGATTGCATTGTACTGAAAAAGTAAAATAATCAGGAAGGGAATAATCAGAATGGTGGGGTACCAGAATAGAAAGGCGAGCCCCATCAGCGTGCTAGCATTGAAAAGAAAATTATTTTTTTGAAAATCAACCAGCGTATAAATTCTATATAGGACAAACAACAATAGACTCGTGGCAAGCAATACGGGTGACAAGGAGCTCCATTCTGGAAATAAATGTATTAACCACGCATAAATCCAAGTGACTTGTAGATTGTACTTCTCCAGTTTCTTACTCTTAGCCATAATTCGATAGACTAAAACGAGTTGAAAAGTGATAAGAATCATTGAAAAAGCAAAACCAGTAATTGTGTTACTAAAGAATTGGTCACCAAGTAAGTTGTATAGTTTAAGCGCCAATGGGCCACTTGTTATCCATAAGCTTGTATCTGTGGCTGTTTTAAAAGAAAAAATATGCAGTATGATTGTCGCCAATCCAATGAGAATTACTCCAAGATTAAAATGTTTTTTTGAGAAAATAGCTAACATGCCTAAAATGTCATTTTTATTAACTGCATTTTGTTTCTATTATAGCTAGGGATTAGTAATTCATTTGGGGCAGTTTGTTTACTCATTTTCATAATAGGAAATACATTTTTATTCCCAATATTTAAGATCGATTTTGATTCTGTCTCCGATTCATCTATCACGGATGCAGCACTCAAGTGGGTATATCTATCGATCTCATCTAAGAACATCATTTGAAGTTGATTTTGACTGTTAAAAACGTAAAATGAAGAGAAGCTTCCTCCATCATTTCGGGAAATTTGTTTTTTTCTTATAATTTCTTGTTGTATGCAATGTCCCGTGCTATCCAAATGATACACCACAATATCGTTAAAATTATAAATAGTAGAATAATTATAATTAGATACACCACCAAGAGAAAAGTAGGTGTCATTCACATTGGATTCTTCTGTTTTGAAATACGACTCGGTAAAGACAAGGGCTCCTCCGTCTATTTGGGGGATTAAGCTATGAATATAGAATGTAAACAATTGCGGGGGCGTGCGCTCACTATTTTTACTGGTTAACTTAAGATAAAACTCATCTGTAAAAGGCACAATTTCTGTGTATTGGGTTTGGAAATTGTCAAGGTCAAGTTTTGAAGTAAAGAATTCACTAGCGCCATTCTTGTTCCTTTTGTTTTCATTTCTCGCACTGAAAAATCCTGAAATGAAGAGGGCATGGTTAAGGTTGTCTACTTGAAATTCTAATTTTTTAAATACATTTTTTACTGGAGCAAATTGGAATTTACTTATGGTGCCATCCTTTTTAACATAATTGAAATAGTAGACTGCTGGATCTTCTCCCCCGTCTTGTTTGGTGACAAATAGATAACTTCCATCATTAAGAACAATAACTTCCTCAAAATCATAATCTAACAAACTAGCCTCTTTAATCATTTTTTCTGATATCAATTGCATATTGATATCGTAAACCCGTGTATAGAAATAGTCTACTTCACCTTGTGAAAAGATGGGCGCATAGATAAGTATGGTACTTTCGTTAAGCGATAATTTGGTTCTTAAATTGGATTGTAATAAATCCTTTCGCTCCACAATGGAATCTAAAACAACTGGCTTTTGAGATATGGAGATACGTTCGTCCAGCTTAGAGGCAATCAAATAATTGGTGGTCTTGTCATTTTTTACCCGAATAATCCAGCCTGAATTTGCCTGCAGCCAGATGGTCTCAATAAACTCATTTTTATTCAAGATGATTTGTCGGCTCATTTGATTTTTTAGGCCTGTGTTGTATACATCAAGAATATGCGTATTGTTGCCATACCTTTCCACTACAAACTTGTTGCCTACTTTACCAAGAACTCTAAAATTAGATACTTTACTGTTCAGCTTCACCCCATTAGAAACTTGTGTTTTTTGGGCATTTATACCGCCAAACAAAACGAGAAGAATTAGACTTAATGCGATATGATAAACTGGTTTATCTGACATACAAATTATTAGCACAAAGAATACTTAAGGATTTAACGTTTGCCCAGCAAATTTGTTTTAGTAGTTTACTGCTTTAGGCGTGGATCCAAGGCATCTGTTAATCCTTCACCCATTAAATTGTAAATAGTAACAGTAATAAAAATCGCAAAACCAGGAGCTAATGCTAACCACCAAGCACTAAAATTCTTACGTGCTAAAGACAATAACTTGCCCCATGTAGCTACTTCTGCTTCAACGCCTATTCCTAAGAAAGATAGGAAGGACTCTGTTAAAATGGCCCCTGCCACACCAAAGGCAATAGCAATCAATACCGGAGCTAATGAATTCGGTATAGCATGTCTAAAAATGGTTCTCCATTCGCTATATCCTAAACTTTGTGCTGCTTCGATGTATTCTAAGTTTCTTACTCGCAGTAGTTCACCTCGAGTAAATCGTGCAATTCCTGTCCAAGAGGTTGCACCAATAATAACCATCACTAACATAATCGAAGGTTTAGCGATTGCAACTATGGACATAATTAATAATAGTCGAGGTACAGAAATTAAAATTTCAATGGAACGAGAAACAATGATGTCGATAGGGACATTGGTATTCGCTTTAAGATTAAGGGCCTTGTTCAAACCCTTAGCGATTAGCTGACCAATAAAAATGAAAACGGTAAAAATAATAATACCTATAAAAATTTGGAATAGAGCGCTAAATAGACTGTTTGCAAAGGCTTCTCCAATGCTATAACTTCTTATTTGAAAGCCGTAAAAGAAGGCAAAAGGTAAACTGACAAAAAACAACAAAATGTTTGCCCATGAGGTCTTCAGCTTTTCATCTCCAAAGTACCCTGCCATGGCTCCCATAAAAATACCTATAATTGAGGCGATTGACATAGAGACTACACCTACCATCATGGCTATTCGTGTACCATGAATCATGCCTGACATCACATCTCGGCCTATCTCATCTGTTCCTAACCAATGCCACCAACGCCTGCTTTTAACATTCTGATCATCCAGAGGACTCGCATAATTGGCATTTGCAAAATCCGTTTCACTTTGTCCGTAGGGGATAGGGGCCCAAATGGCATAATCAAATTCTGTAGTTTTCCAATCCACAATACTACTTAATTCTTTCGGCCAAGAGCCTCCTAAATCAACTATATATTCTCTAAAAACCGGAAAATAGGTGCTTCCCTCATATTTACACATTAGAGGTTTTTCATTGGCTAAAAAATCCGCAGATAGACCAATTATAACTATCAAGATAATAAATCGTAAAGACCAAACTGCTGGTTTGTTTTTTCTAAACTGGCGCTTTACAATTGCGCTATAGCTCTGATCTTCAGCAGCCTTATGTGCTGGTTCAACTTGAACAGCTGATTCAGTAGATTTTTCAATATTTTCATTGTTAGCACTCATATACCTTTACTTCTTTTTAGTAAATGAAATTCGTGGGTCAGCCACTGAATATAAAATATCTGCTATGAGTATCCCAATCATGGTCAATACTGCAGAGAAGATTAACACTGTAAATAGCACTGGATAGTTTCTTGCGAGTACCGCTTCGTAACCAACTCTCCCCATTCCGGGGATAGAAAAAATTACCTCAATAACAACTGATCCGCTGATCATTACTGGAAACAAACTCGCAAACATTGTAATGACTGGTATCAAGGAATTTCTAAATGCATGCTTCCAAGTTACCTTATTGTCGGGTAAACCTTTAGCAACTGCTGTTCTTATGTAATCTTGTTTTAGAACAGCAAGCATACTGCCTCTCATTTGTCTGGTAATGTAGGTGAAGGAGCCATATGTCATCGCCAATATAGGTAAAATGACGTGTGCACCGCCATCTTTGGCTACTTCCCAGAAAGTAGCATCATCTGAAAGGTCGTTAGAGAAAAGACCATAGGTCGGAAACCAATCCATGCCATACTCATTGGTGGTTAAATAAACAATGAATATTGTTGCTACCCAGAAAACGGGGAGAGAATATAAAATGAAAAGCACAATGGATAATACTCTATCTAATTTTGAATCTTTTCTTTTGGATAAAAATACACCTAACCAAACCGAAAGTGAATAAGCGATTAATACCGAAATAATGTTTAAACTCATGGTGATCGGTAAAGCATCTTTAATAATGGAGGAAACGGGTCTTCCATCCAGGTAGGATTCTCCAAAATCTCCTCGAATAAAACCTCCTTTTAGACTCGGATCTTTAGATTTTGAGAACCAAGGTTTATTGCCAAACAACCAAACATGATATTGATTGCCTGTTCCGATCCATTTAATACTAGGTATATTAGTTTTCCAAACGGATGGATTAGCTTTTATGGCCAAGTAATTATCTCTCATGGCGGTGAATGCAGGAATAGAACTTTCGAAATAATTCCTTTCAATAATAGTGTTACTATCCACTCTAACCTTGCTCATGGTGTTCATGGCTTGCTCCATATTAGATAAAGTATTATTAACCTTACCCTCCTCATAATTATTAAGTAAGTTATTGATTCCTTCTTTCAGAATCTTTAAGTCAGTGTAGCTATTTGTATCTCGCTCAATATCATAAAGCGTAACTTCAAATGCTTTGATGGATTCGTAATAAGGCTCTATTTTATCCCAGTTCCCATATTTGTTAATGAGTCTAGCAAGATTTTCTCTTTCCTTTTTACGAAATATCTTGTAGAGGTCTTTAGGTTCAGCTATCGAACCCAATGAAAAATAAAACGGGGGCAAATCCAAACCGAGCTTTTTGCTCATATCGATATAGGCTTGCTCTCCAGCTTGTTTCTCTGACATTCCACCACCTTGAGCGCCTTGACCACCTTGAAGTCTTGTTTCGACAGGGTCCCCTGGGGCAGCCTGGCTAAGCAAAAAGGTTAACAGGGTAATGATTAGAAGCGTCGGAATAAAATATAATATCCGGGTTAGAATGTATTTAAACATAGTATACTAAAATTATTGAGCTGCAGCAGCGCCAAAATTAGGGTTTAACTTAAATTCATTTTCAAAATGACCTGGACGCAGGAGATATCCGTTAGCGTTATCAAATCTTCCATGAAATGCCATCTTATTTTTCCCTGTAAACATGAAGATGTAAGGGGCTTCCTCATGCAGGATTTCTTGAAACTCAAGATACATAGCGTTTCTCTTTTCCTCATCCAATTCGTATCTAATCTTGTCAATTAAATCATCTGTATAGGTATTTCCAAAACCAATATAGTTGCTTCCTCCATTATATGAATCCGTATGCCATATTTGTTTAAAGTCTGATAAATCCGGGCCCATTACCCAACCCATTGTATTCATTTCAAAATCATGTGATTTTACTTGCTCTAGGAATACAGTCCATTCTTTTTGTACAATCTCAATATTTACCCCAACTTTGGCCATATTGTTTTTCAACATTAATGCAATGTTCTCAGCAGATTCGCTTCCAGCAACCAATAAAAACTCCAGGTCTAATTCGATAGTTTCGCCATCAATAAATTTCTCTCTTACTCCATTCCCATCTATATCCAACCATCCAGACTCGTCTAAAAGAACTTTAGCCGCATTTAAATCATAAGCATAAAATGCAATGTCTTTGTTGTAATAAGTTTTATTTGGATGAACTGGACCAACTGTACGTTCAGCTAGATTATAGTTAATCACTCTATTGATGGTCTCATAATCCAGAGCCATTGATAAGGCTTGTCGAACTCTTTTATCTTCCAACTTAGGACTCTTGTTATTTAACCCGATATAGCTGTAAGAAGGTGCAATAGGTTCATGAAGATTGAACAAGGCTTTAAAGTTCTCATTTTCTTTTAGGTCTACATAATCCTTAGAAGGAATACCTCCCATTACGTCAATGCTTTCGTCCTTCATCGCGGTAACAGCAGTCGTGTTATCAACGATTATTTCATAAACAATTTTATCAGGATAGTTGTCAAATCGAGTTTCTTTACCTACAAATTGCTCACCCCACCAATTTTCTTTTTTCACCAAGACTACCCGTTGTCCTGTGGTCCACTCTTTTAATCGGTATGGTCCACATCCTACAACGAAATCAGGATTTCTTGAAAACTTCTCACTGTTAAATTGTTCTGCAAACGTGATGATATTTAAATCACCGGATAAATCAACTAAATTAGATGGATTACTTAATTCATAAACTGAATAATTATCCATTAAACCCTCAGCATCATAAATATGCTTAGGATATAAATAACCCGAACTAACAGATTCGGATAAAATGTATTTGTCTTGGGTGAATACCGTGAATTTTTTTGGATTATTTGGATCTATTTCCAAATCGAAAATGAACTCAAAGTAAGGACGGAGACTCTCGCAATCTACTTTTGGATTTTTTACAACTTTTAAAGCAAACTCGTAATCTGCAGCAGTAACTGGAGTACCATCATCCCAAGTAGCTTCAGGTCTAATTTCATAGGTGATAGCCAAACCCTTAATGCTTTCGCCAAAAGCTTCCGTTTCGATTTCTTCTATTACAGGTCTTCCTGTTGCTACAACATGCGTTAGTTCGAGTGTTGAAGGATCTGATTCTAAGAGATTATAAAATAAAAAACGTTCAACTAAACTAGCATTTGCACTTGTTGAGATTATCGGATTTATTTTATCTAAATCTGAACTCAAATGAACGTATACTTCATTTTTCCCTGCTTTTTTACTGATCACTACACCATCATTTTTTCCTCCATCGGAATTACTAGTGCAGCTGGTAAAAAATGCTGCTAAAGGAAGAAGCATGATTAATTTGAACAAGTTTTTTGCGTTTATCATTATTGAGGTTTTATTTTGTTAATTGGTAAGTTGCGCTAAAATAGCAAAATTTCAGTTAATCAATAGAACTTCGATTAATTAAAACAGATCCCTTTAGCACAGAATTATTGTTGCGCTCCTTTATAACTTTTAAGTATTAATTCTCTTTCCTCATAGCCGGGACGCGCAATATAGGGTTTGGCATTTCCAAAACGTTTACTTATCGTAAGTAAATTATCCGGAGTATACAAGAGGATATATGGCACTTCTTCATGAACGATAGCTTGAAGCTCTTTAAACATATTGGTGCGCTTTTCATCATCCATTTCCTTTCTCAAATTATCGATAAGTACGTCCGTGTATGCATCGCCGAAACCGGTATAATTACTTCCTCCATTATAGGCATCGGTATGGAAAAGTTGTTTGGGGTCGTCAAGAACTGCCTCTTGAACCCACCCCAGGACATACATATCGAAATCATGGTTTGTACATTCATCTAAATAAACGGTCCACTCCTTTACTTGAATTTCAAGGTCAATACCTATTTTTTTTGCGTGCTCTTTTAGAAATAAGCATATTTTTTCGCGGCTGTCATTTCCTGAGTTAAATTTTATGCTCAATCGAAGAGGGGTATTAACCCCATCAATTTCTTTGTCTAAAACACCATCTTGGTCAGAATCAATCCAACCTGCACCAGCTAGTAAATTTTTAGCGATAGTGAGGTTAAATTCATATGGTTTAAGGTTTGTGTTGTAATGGGATTTGCTTGGATGCACAAAACTTCCAATCGGTTTTGCATAACCGTACATAATAATCTCGATGATTTGCGGAACGTTTACGCAATGAGCAAGTGCTTGTCTTACTTCTTTTTCTTTTAAAATTGGATGCCTCATATTTAAGCCTATATAAGTGTAGGATAAGAAATCAGTATTAAACATAAAGAACTTGCTATTGAATGCTTTATCCGTGCTAAGCTTCTTGAAATTATAAGGAGAAACACCGCGCATGATATCTATTTGTTCATCTTTGGTCGCGGTCACGGCAGTCACCTTATCATTGATGATTTCATAAATTATTTTTTCCGGATGATTGTCGAAACTCTGCGTTCCTTCTAAGGCATTACCCCACCAATTTTCTTTCTTTTTTAAGACAACTCGCTGACCGGTGGTCCATTCTTCTAGGCTATACGGGCCGCAGCCCACTACAAATCCGGGTTCTCGCTGAAACTTTTCTCCGTTGAACGATTCAGCAAATGTAATTAGATCAAGATCTCCTCTTATTTCTTCAATTTCCTCTTTATTACTTAACTGTTTTAAGCTGAATTTTCGCATGAGTTGCTCGGGGTCGTATATGTATTCTGGAATAATATAATTAACTCCTCCACTAGAAAATTCTGCAGAATAATGCAGTTCATTGGTCAAAAAAGAAAACTTTTTTGGATTTTCCTCATCAATAATTATATCCGCTACAAAATCGATATAAGGTCTCTGGTGCTCGGCATCTACGTGCGGGTTTTTAGTGGTCTTGAAACTAAAATCAACATCATATGCGGTAACTGGAGTACCATTGTCCCATGTTGCTTCCTTCCTAATTTCATAATCAATTTTTAGCTTGTATGGACCTTCGGTTAATTCGCTGATTTTGGGTCTTTCTTTGGCTAACCAAGGAATAACTTCAAGTTTTTCTTTATCAATATCCAATAAGTACATAAACATACAATGTTCAATATATGAGCTACCCGCACCTTGGGAAGTTAAAGGGTTTAGTTTGTCAGGGTCACTCAATTCATGAACGAGAAGTTCTTTGGACTTTTTTTTACCTTCATACGGAAGTTCAGCTAAATTTACATCTGTGGATACGACATCATTAGTGTTGCAAGCGAACAGGAAAAGCAAGTTTAATGCGAATATGCTATTTTTCATAGATGAACAAAATTTAAAGTATTAAGCTTATAAAGGTAAGGTGAACTTACCACACTCATCAATAATTTTAACAACATGAATAAAGTACTGATAACAGGGGGAAGCGGTCTGCTTGGGACAAGAATCACCGAAATACTATTGGAGAAAGGAATAGAAGTGGCCCATTTGTCGACTCGTAAAAGCTATAAAAGGAAAGGAGTTGGTGTATTTTATTGGGATCCTAGCATGCAAGTGATGGATGCTAAGGCTTTTAATGGCGTTACTAGCATTATTCATTTGGCTGGAGCAGGAGTAGCGGATAAGAGATGGACCAAAACAAGGAAGAAAGAAATTTTGGATAGCCGAGTAGAATCTTCCTTACTGCTTATGAATTTTTTGAATCAAAAAGATCATCAGGTAACACAGTTTATTGGTGCCTCAGCAATAGGATATTATGGAAAACAAGACGGAATATTGTCGGAGGATAAAGTCGCCGGAGATGATTTTCTTGCATCGGTATGTAAGTTGTGGGAAGAGAGCTATATAATTAATGATAAAGTTATCAAAAAGCTTATTTTTCGAATTGGTATAGTGCTTGCAAAAGATGGAGGAGCACTGCCAGAAATAACGAAGACTTTACCTTTTTTTGTAGGTATTTTAGGCAATGGAAAACAAATTTACTCTTGGATACATATTGATGATTTAGCCGAGATGTTCATTTTTGCTATTGAAAATAAGCACATATCGGGAGTGTACAATGCTGTTGCCCCAAAACCAGTTACTCAAGCAAAGTTGGCAAAAGAAATCGCTGGTGTTGAAAACACAATAGCCATCACTGCGCCAAAAATTGGACTTAAACTGGCTCTTGGTGAAATGAGTGATGTTTTGTTTTTAAGTCAAAATTGTAGTGCAAATAAAATCTTAGAAAGGGGCTTCGCTTTTAAGTTTGAGGACATGGAAGATGCAATACGGGATTTGATGCAATGATAAGGCTTTAAAGTTATTTGATTTCCTTGCGCTTTTATAAAGCATAGATTGCTGAATATTTTTTAACTGCATAATCCATGAAATAGTCGAATTTAAGCGTTTCACCTGTCGCATTTTTACACAATTCTTGTGAGGTGTAAAAACGTCCATGTTGATGGATGTTCGTTCTCAACCAAGTCAAGATATTACTAAATTCTCCAGTTCTTATTTCTTGAAACATATCAGGTATCTCCTTTACCATTTTTGCTTCAAACTGTGCAGCATAAAAACTACCCAACGAATAAGTAGGGAAGTAGCCAAACCCACCATGACTCCAATGCACATCTTGAAGAACTCCTTGATTATCAGACGGCACATTTATATTCAAATATTTTGAGTATGAAGCATTCCACGCCTCCTTAACATCGGATACAGCTAAACTTCCATCGATTAACTGCTTCTCAATTTCATAACGGATCATAATATGAAAATGATAGCTTAACTCATCTGCATCGGTTCGTATTAAGGAAGGCTTTACAATGTTAGCCGCTCGATAAAAATCTTCACTAGAAACATCTCCAAGCTGATTAGGGAATGTCGCTTGAAGACCTGGATAGTTAGATTCCCAAAAAGCTTCACTGCGACCTATATTGTTTTCATAAAACCTAGATTGACTTTCATGTATGCCTAACGAAACAGCTTCGCCGCAAGGCAGACCATATTCTGCTGCGCTTAATCCTTGTTCGTATAGCGCATGACCACACTCATGAATGCAACTCCAAAGCATATCGTAGAGGTTGTTTTCTTTGATACGAGTGGTTACTCGAACATCAAAGGGACTAAAGGTAGTGGAAAAAGGATGCTCAGCAAGATCTTGACGACCAGCCTCTAAATCGTAGCCTAATTGCTCTAAAATAGTCATTCCAAAATCCCATTGCTTATCTTTTCCAAAGTGCTTATACATAAAAGCATCTTCCACTTGCGGACTCTTCGCAATTTGAGCGAGTAGTGGACTGAGCTTGGTTTTCACCTCACTAAAAAGGGTGTCAATTTCTTGAACCGTTGCTTTCGGCTCATAATCATCCATTAGCGCATTATAAATATGATCCTTGTATCCATAAATCTCTGCTTTCTCTTGCTGAATTTTCACCATTTCGCTCAAAGCTTCTTTAAATAGCTCAAAGTCATTTGCTTTTCGAGCAGTAATCCATGCATGGAAGGCTTTGGAAGTTGCTTTAGATAATCCAATAACAAAATCGCTTGGCAGTTTCTTAGCTTTGACCATATCTCGCTTGAGTAGTTGTATGTTTTTGGATTCAACTGGGCTTAATGAGGGCTCTTCTAATAGTTCGTTGATACAATTTTCATAAGCCGTTGATGTTTCTGTTTCATGAGCTATGCCACTTAGAGTTGCAATCTGCTGTGCCCTAAATCCCTGGCCTTTCGGAGGCATGTAGGTTTCTTGATCCCAATTTAAAACAGCAATTGCGTTTTTAATGTCAGCAATCTTATTGGTAAACTTTAGTAATTTTTTATAGTTTGCTTGCATTGAGTATATTTGATAAGTTTTAAAAATTTTAAAAGGTAAATTTATATCTTTAAAATATAACATCTTAGAAAAACCCTAAACTATGAAAAATTATTACCTAGGCTTTGTTGTATTCTTTTTTACATGTTGTTTAGAAGTGAGTTTGGCTCAAGATGTCCATTTTTCCCAGTATTATACTTTTGCTCAAGCCTTAAACCCTGCACTTACGGGGAATTTTGATGGTTCTTATCGAGTTGCGGTTATTTACCGTAATCAGTGGAGTTCATTCTTGAACAAAAATGCTTTTGTTACTCCTGGAGCCGCCATTGATTTACCCTTGTTTGAAGGCCAGTTAAAAAATGATAAGCTGGGATTAGGGTTAATGTTCACCAACGATAGGGTAGGTGAAGCCAGTTTAGTAACCAGTAATATAGGTCTTTCTTTAGCATATCATAAGGGTATTGGCAGATTGGGAAATCATAGAATATCATTAGGAGGTCAAGTAGCTTATGTACAAAGAAGTATGGACCGTGAGAGCTATGTTTTTTATGATCAGTTTGACGTGATTAGTCACAGTGGGACAGGCTATAGCTCAGAGTTTGACGCAAACAATTTTGATAGGGGCTCATTCTTTTATTTTGATTATAATTTTGGTCTTTACTGGAAATCCCAGTTTAGTGATCGTTTCAAAATGCAAGGTGGTTTTTCAACTTTTCACATGAGTCAGCCAAATCAATGGTTTATCAGCGAAAACGATGACATCTTCTTAAAAAGAAGGTATTTAGGCGATTTAGGTATTGAAGTTTTTCTCTCAGATAAATTGGCTTTAGCTCCAGACATACTTTATCAAAAGCAAGGAGAGAACCATATGATTTTGGCAGGTAGTTCATTAGGGTATTACTTTAGCTCTGGTTTTAGAACCAATTCTAGCATCCATTTAGGTGCTCGTTATCGATTGAGCCCGGTCAATGGTGACGCTGTAGTCGTATTATCCTCGGTAGAGTTTAGAAATATGAGGATTGGTGCTTCTTACGATGTAAATCTTTCAAATCTTCAGAATTCTTCAAATCTCAAAGGTGCTTTTGAAATCTCTTTGATTTATATGGGAGAAAGTATTCGCAGTTATAAAGCAAACAAATCCCTGCCAGCAAGAAGATTTTAAAAAACTAACTCCTCTAAAACCTATTCATGAAAAAGTTAATTGGAATTATATGTTCAATTGTTTTAATAACTACATCCATTTATGCTCAAATAGATAAGGAAAAAGCTATTAAATCAAGACATGAGCTAAAAGTTGCCGATTTACTATATGCGCAAAGTCATTACTATTCTGCGATAGAATATTACAAAGAAGTTATTCGAGTTAAGCCTGAAAACAGGTATGCAAAGTTTTGGTTGGCGATGGCAACATTGAAAGCGAACGATTATAAAAATGCCGTTAAATATTTTGCGAGTTTTGAGGAGCATCCTGTCGATGCAAAAACTAAGAGTAAGCACATTGAAAAGGAAAATAGAGGAATGTATGGTTTATTCGATTTCTATTACGGTGTATCCCTCAAGCAAATCGGGGAGTTCGAAGAGGGTAAAAAGCGATTGAATGCCTTTAAAGGGGAGCTGTCGATGCCTGACAAGGCTATGTGGATGGAGATTGTCGACAATGAAATAGCTGGTGCGGATTGGGCTATTTCACATACCGAGTCTAAGAAAGTTAAGGTTAAATCATTAGGAGACGGGGTAAATTCTGGATATGAAGATGCTGCTCCCATGCCAATCAATGATTCGACGATTTACTATACTTCTCTTCAGGAAGATGATTTAGTATTCGTAAAGAATAGAAAGGATATTCCTCATTACAAGCTATACCAATCCAATAAAGTAGATGGAATATGGGAAAGTGGAAAAAGACTACCTGAAATGTTCCAAGATGAAAAATTTGGAACGGGTAATTCGGCAATTTCTGAGGATGGAAATAGAATATATTTCTGCAAGTGCTTCAATAATGAGATCGATGAAATCATTTGTAACTTATACTTAAGCGAGAGGAATAACGAAAAGTGGCAAGAGCCTGCGGCGCTAAATAAATCGATAAATAGCACGAAATATACTTCTACTCAGCCTACAGTGCGCACGAGTGGGGATGGCATGGAAATCGTCTATTTTGTTAGTGATCGCGAAGGAGGTACAGGTGGAATGGATATCTGGTATTTTATTCGAACAGCAAGCGGAGATTTTAAGGGTCCGAGATTATTAGCTGGAAGTATTAATACCAAACAAGATGAAATGACCCCTTACTATGACAACAAGGAAAACTTGTTTTATTTTAGTAGCAATGGGCATCCAAGTATTGGTGGCTTCGATGTATTTGTAAGTTATGAGAAGGATGATTTGAGTTGGACTAAACCTGAAAATGCTGGATTGCCGATAAATTCAACAGCAGATGATTTATACTATGTTAAAGAGTTGGGTAAAACCAGTGGATTCCTTGTCTCTAATCGAGAAGGAACTTCGAAAATAAAAAAGAGATATACAGGTGATGATATTTTTTACTTTGAGGATTTTAAGTTTGGACTGGAAGGCTTTGTATTTAAGGAAGAGGAGGACGGAGATGTTCCCATCCAAGGGGCAAATATTCGATTGTATATGACCAATCAAGCTGGAAATGAAGTGATGGTTGAGGAATTGTTGGATGTGAAGGAAGACTACTTTTTTAATCTTAAACCAGATAAAGAATACAAAGTAGAAGTATCTAAGCCTGGATTTACTTCATCCTTTGAATATGTTTCAACACTTGACATCCCTTATGAAGATACCTTAAATCAAAACCTAAACATTAATAGATACATCATAGAAGCCAAGGGAAGTATTTATGACGATAAGGATTCACTTAGAACAGAAAAGCTGGATGATGCAGTCATTATTCTTAAGCTATTGTTAGCTGATGGAGAGAAGCAAACCTTGTCTACAAAAAGGATGCCTGTAGGACGCACAGACTATAGCTTTACCTTAGATTTGGATAAAGATTATGTTATTGAAATAGTAAAAGATGGTTACTTTAAGAATAAAGTTATGGTCTTGACAAGTGATATTCCAATGGATCTAGAGCTGTTAGATGTTTCTGCTGCATTAACAGCAATTGAAGTGGGTAAAACTTATGAATTGGACAATGTGTTCTATGACTTTGGGAAGTCGTCATTAAGAAATGAATCCAAAAAGATATTAGATGCCCTAATCATAATTTTACAGGAGAATCCTGAAATTGTTATCGAGTTAGGAGCGCATACTGATGCCATTGGCTCTTCCGATACTAATTATAAATTATCACAAGCTAGGGCTCAAAGCTGCGTTGACTATATGATTTCAAAAGGCGTTTCAAAAGATAGATTATATGCCAAGGGATATGGCGAAAATTCACCTATCGCTCCAAATGAAAATGAGGATGGTTCAGATAATGAAGCTGGTCGTCAGAAAAATAGACGTACAGAATTTAAAGTGATCGAAAGTTTCTGAAATTAGAAATCGAATAGTTTTGAAAGACCTTCTAACAATAGGTCTTTATTAGAGCAACCTTCCCCAGACCTGAAAAGCAAAAAACTGCCCAAAGAAACCAATTAAGAAGCCAATCATTAGCCCGTTTTTATTGACCAAATTCATGCTTAATCGCGCACTTGCCAATAAGCCTACGAGGATTATCGCGGCAATCAACACCAATACGAGATTGTATTGACTTGTCCGCATAATATTAATAATCAAACTGATCAATCCGCCTATACCTACAAGATGCCAAGAGGTATTTGCTACAAAATTAAGCGGAAACAAGATAAAGAGAGAAAATATACATCCCAAAGTCATTAAACCCAATGGGAAATAACTAGAGGTACGATATAGCCCTTCCTCCTTGAAAAGAAAGTATGCCCATAACCAAAAAGTAGCTAAAGCAATCAATGGAATAAATCGTTCCTTGCCATCACTCATATCGAAAGAAGAAACAACATCCAGTTTCCACATCAACATAAACGAAAACAATGGAAAAAAAACAGTTAATGCGCCATAGTACATCAGCCTAACTTCATTGTGAATGATTGAAGTGTCTGTAAATTGTTGCGGATGAGCAAAAATAACCAATATAGCCATGTATAAAGGCATTAAAATGGGGTGAAGTATGTAGGATATTAATTTGGCTAGCTTATTATGCATAATTTATAATTCTTTTCTTAAACGAGCGACAGGAATACTCAATTGTTCGCGGTACTTTGCTACTGTTCTTCTGGCTATTTCATAACCTTTCCCTTTCAATAAATCCATTAATTTTTGATCTGAATAAGGTTTTTTCTTATTCTCTTCCTTAATAATTTCTTGAAGTATGGCTTTAATTTCTCTAGTTGAGATTTCATCTCCATCACTATTTTGCATGGATTCACTAAAGAAAAATTTCAATAAGATAGTTCCAAATTCTGTTTGTACATACTTTGAATTAGCTACACGGGATACCGTGGAAATATCCAAATCCGTCATTTCGGCAATATCCTTTAAAATCATAGGTCTTAGGGTCATTTCATCGCCGGTTAAGAAAAACTCATTCTGATAGTCCAGAATAGCCCGCATTGTGAGCATCATGGTTTGTTGACGCTGCTTGATAGCGTCTATGAACCATTTAGCCGCATCCATTTTTTGTTTGATAAAAATAATCGCATTTTTCTTATCACTATTTTTCTCTTTACTCTGCTTGTAAGAGGTGTACATATCCTTAAATGACCTACTCACTTTTAAGTCGGGCGCATTTCGCATGTTTAACAAGAGCTCTAATTCTCCGGCCTCATTCTTAACGGTGAAGTCTGGTATAATATAATGATGAATTTTTGAATTGTTTCCTCCCGTATAGCTGCTGCCCGGCTTAGGGTTTAGCTTTAATATTTCATCTATTACACTTTTTAAATCCTCAGAGCTCAAGTCCAAGGCAGCTTCCAATTTATTGTAATGCTTTTTTGAAAAATGCTCAAAATGATTTTCTAATAAGATGATTGCACTCTTTATTAAGGGATTGGTCTGCTTCCTTTTAAGTTGCAACAATAAACACTCTTGCAGATCGCGGGCACCCACACCTGAAGGGTCAAATGAATGCACAAAGGTTAAAATCTCTTCAATCTTTTCTTCGTTTACTATTATGTTTTGTGCAAAAGCTAAGTCATCGACAATATTTATCATTTCTCTTCTTAAATATCCATCATCGTCAATACTGCCTATGATTTGCGAACCAATAATATAGTCGTCTCCATGCAATTCTTTAATGCCCAACTGTTTTAATAAAAATTCGTGGAAGGTTATTCCAACACTTATTGGAATAGTTTTGTTATCATCATCACGATTATCATAGCTTTGGTCTTTTGTTTTGTATTCAGGGTATTCGCCGTCCTCATCGAAATACTCTTCTACACCAAAATCTTCCAGATCATCTTCGCTTTCTTTCTCTGTCTTATCTTCTTCCATTTCCTGGTCTAAGTCATCCAGTACGTTATCAATGACATCGCCTTCTTCCAGGGCAGGATTAGCCTCTAGCTCTTCTTCTATACGCTGTTCCAAATTGGCCGTAGGAATCTGTAACAATTTCATTAATTGAATTTGTTGTGGGCTAAGCTTTTGTTGCAGCTTTTGAGACAAACGTTGATTGAGCATAAAAGGTATTGATTTTCAAGCTCAAAATTAAGAAAAAAATAGCCAACCTATTAAAAACTTTTTGGATGATGAAAACTTTAGGGTACTTATATATTTTGAATAAAAGGATACATAAAATAAGAATTGAATAAGCTAACTTTACGCTTCATTTAAAGCTATTGCAATGAATTGGATATACATTAATGAAATGTCTAAATATGTAGGTCAAACCGTAACCTTAAAAGGCTGGGTGGCTAATCGTCGAGAAAGTAAGGGCATAGCTTTTGTTAATTTGAGAGATGGTTCGGGTTTTTGCCAATGTGTTATTGCGGAAGATAAAGTTTCTGAAACTTTTGATTTAACCAAATCGATGAGTCTAGAAAGTTCGGTTTCAATTAGTGGAGAAGTACTTAAAGATGAAAAGCAGCTTGGAGGATATGAGTTGCAAGCGAGCAGTTTTGAAATTATTGATGTCGCGGAAGATTATCCAATTACACCTAAAGAACATGGCGTTGATTTTTTATTGGAAAGAAGGCATTTGTGGTTGAGGTCCAAACGTCAATGGGCAATCATGAAAGTGCGAAATGCAACGATATATGCGATTCATAACTTTTTTCAGCAGAAGGACTTTTCTTTAATGGATTCGCCGATTTTCACAGGAAGTGCTGCAGAAGGAACAACTGATTTGTTCAAGACAGATTACTTCGGTCAGGAAGCCTATTTAGCTCAAACAGGACAATTGTATGGAGAAGCGATGGCCATGGCTCAAGGGAAAATATACACCTTCGGCCCAACCTTTAGAGCAGAAAAGTCAAAAACAAGAAGACACCTCACTGAGTTTTGGATGGTAGAACCAGAAATGGCTTTTTACGATCTAGATATGGATATGGATTTGATTGAAGAAATGTTAAGGGCTGTAGTCAATGAAGTAATTGATCGTTGTAAAACAGAGTTGGAAATTTTAGGTCGCGATATTGAAGCGCTCAAGTCTGTCAATCAAAAATTCCCAAGAATCTCTTATGATGAGGCTGTAGAAATGCTCACAGGTAAAAAGGAAGTTAATGGAGTCAATGCGATTCAGATGCTAGGGAATGATTTGAAAACTACCCAAGAAGAGATTATCAAGGTAAATGCTGAGATAGAAGAGCGTGAAGCAATCGTTAATGATAATGTAAGTAAGAAAGGAATTAAAAACTTCAATCGAAACAGAGTGGCGCAGCTGAAAGCGCAAGTAAAAGAACTTGAAGAGGATGCCCGCAATATCCCGCAATGGATAAAGTCCGCGGAGAATTTTGAACACGGAAGTGACTTAGGTGGATCGGATGAAACTGTATTAACTCGCCTGTTTGGTTGTCCAATAATGGTGTACAATTGGCCTCGAAAAATTAAGGCATTTTATATGAAAAGAGTCGAAGGAAATTTCGATTATGTAAAGGGCGTAGATGTATTAGCTCCAGAAGGTTATGGTGAAATTGTAGGTGGAAGTGAGCGCGAAACTGATCTCGAATTCCTCATTGAACAAATTCAAGAAGAGAACCTTAATCAAGAAGATTATGAATGGTATCTGGACTTACGCCGATTTGGTTCAGTTCCTCATGCTGGATTTGGTTTAGGTTTAGAGCGTTTGATTACTTGGATTTGTAAGCTAAAACATATTCGAGAAGCTTCACCTTTCCCAAGAACAAGTCAACGGCTTAAGCCTTAGGAATCAAAGTTTGAATAGCCCCGACAGCAGCTGAGTACCTAGCCTCCTCCATCTCATGGATTGAAAGGTATGGGATGTTATACAGTTTTAACTCTGCTTCAAATTGCTTATATAAGCTCAATCGATTAAGCGGATTAGCGCGCATGCCATCGCTTACCCATGGTATATTGGGGTACATCAATAGGCTAAATGAATAAGGGTTTGTTCTTAAATGATGCTCAATAAAATCAGGAATGGGTTGATTGTAGTGTCGTAACCATATTTTGATATTGATTAAATCAGAATCGCAAATTAGTGTTTTATGAAGAGCACTAACTTCATTTTCTAGTTTGATCTGTTCTTGCGCAATATGATATATGGTTTCCTTTTGATTGCTGATTGGCCGACTTTCAAAATAACTTCGCGCATATTCATGAACCATTGGTAGCTTCAATTCATGATGAAGTCTTTGAGCGAGGGAAGTTTTCCCACAGCATTCGGGTCCCGTTATTCCAATTTTAATGACTTTATTTTTGCTACTGTCCATGTTCTTTAATGAGTTGCTGAAGGTTTATTCAATTTTAAATACCATTGGTAGTAACCAAACAACGCAAACGTCCCGTAACAAAAGTACAATACAGCATAGAAGGGCATTCCCTTTGTTAACATCATCCATACGGTCAAGGCATTTATAGGAATCCAAAAAAGCCAGTTGTCGATTTTCTTTCTTGCAGCAAGGAAGGTCGCAACAATAGCAAACCCGTTTGTAATAGCATCTAGCACGGGTAAGGAACTTCCAATCTTTGTGAGGATGGAATAGCTTCCCAAAGTAATTAGAATAGCGCCTAGTATTGCGTAGATGTATTGGAATTTGGACAGTTTACTGATAGTAAAGTGCTTATGTGAATTATTTCTCCATTTAAACCATCCATATAGTGCTATTATTGCGTAGATCAATTGAAGAAAAAGTTCTCCTATCAAATTGTAATGATAACATGAAATGGCATAAAACCCTACAGCTAATAAACCAAAAGGCCAGCTGTACCATTTTTCTTTTACCATACTAAGGATGTATAAAATCCCAAAAAAGAGACCCAATATTTCGATTAACATCTGCATAAAACAAAATTAAGTAACATAAGATAGACTTTGGCATTTTATCTACCAAAGTTCATAAAAAAAGAAGGACTCTAAACAATGAAATTCATAGTTTATACTTTACCCTATGCAATTAGCAATGAAGCTGATAAAATAAATCAACTTTTTGAGTCTGGATTAGATGAATTACACATTCGAAAGCCAGGTTATTCCAAGGATGATTTATGTTCACTACTTAATTTGATAAATCGAGACTATCATCCACGTATTGTCTTACACCATCATTATAGTTTAATGAAATCATTTATTTTAAAGGGTATACATCTTCCAAAGGGTTACTTTAATGGTTTTTTTGGTAAGTTCAAAAAAATAAAGTTCCACAGAATTAAGCGGTTCCAATTATCAACAACCATTGATAATATAAAGAACGTAGAGTATGTTGATACCATGTTTGATATAGTATTTATTGGCCCAATGTATAAAAAGCTTGGTGAACAAAATTCATTAAGTAATTTTGATGCATTTGAAGTGAAAAACGTAATTTCTAGCACCACAAAGAATGTGTATGCTTATGGAGGCATTGAATTCAAAA
>TARA_B110000483_G_scaffold65007_1_pt1 | contig 23325 bp, 26 predicted proteins | sample TARA_B110000483 | Tara Oceans TARA_B110000483 (sample SAMEA4398176) | marine metagenome | biome: Polar Biome; feature: [SRF] surface water layer (ENVO:00010504); material: water (ENVO:00002006), including particulate matter (ENVO:01000060) such as... | depth 5 m
GCAGTGACATGGTCATGTCTCATTTGGCTCACCTACATTAATTACAACGGGGATGTCTATTTTGAAAATCTATGGATAGTCGGATTGGAATACATTTTTTTAATAGTATTTATTTTCTATGAAATGAAGAGAACTCTAGCACTTTTAGATTGAGAAATATTTGAGCCTAGACCAAAGTAATAGTAAGGCTATTTAGAAATAGTTAAATTTTAACATTGCTAAATCTTTAGCGTGACAGTTTTTTTCTAATTTACACCAGAATCAATATGTTAGCCCTTTTGGAGCACCTCCGAAAATATAGTATCGCAGCCATTGTTTTTGGTTGTTTCACGTTTTGCGTCGCTCAGCAAGAGCAGCAGAACAGTCAATTTACATTCACTAAGTACAGGACAAATCCAGCATACGCAGGTCTCGATTATTCTCTCAGCGTAGATGCTCTAGTAAGATCACAGTATACAGGAATACCGGGGCAGCCAATGACACACTACTTCTCTGTACATTTACCTGCATATATATTGAGTGGTGCATTAGGAGCAGAGCTTTATAGAGCTACCGAAGGGGAGCTTACTCACAATTCTATTACAGGATCATATAACTATGTTTACAATCTACCTTTTGGATTTTTATCCGGTGGTGTGAGGGCTGGTCTTTTGCAAACAAGTGTGGATGGTGAAAGCTTAAGAACACCCACAGGAGACTATGATCTTAATGTTTTTTCGCATTATGATCCAATTCTAACTAATTCTAATTTTAGCGGCTTGGCTCCAATATGGGAGTTAGGGGCATATTTATTAATGGGAGATCCTCAATTTGGTGTTTCTGTTTCTAGAACTCCAACAATTAAACATAGAATAGGCAAATCTGAGGTTGGATTAGTTACACATCTTGATTTATATGGACAATATCGATACAGATATAGTGATGAATTACATTTTTTGCAAGCAGTATTACTAAAATCTGATTTTAATGTAGTTCAATCAGATGTTTCTCTGCTTGCCGAGATAAATGGCAATATTTTTGGAGGGATAGGGTTAAGAGGTTATAGTTCCAGTTCTTTAGATGCTATGTCTATTATTACAGGACTTAATCTAGGGAGGCATTATAGATTGTCATATAGTTATGATATAGGCCTTTCAGAATTAAAAAGAGTAAATGAAGGGTCTCATGAGATTCTACTTAATTATAATTTAAAAAAAATAATCGGTCTAGGAAATACTCCAAAACTGGAATACAATACTAGAAATCTATAATGACAACTTCATATTTTGATTGCTTCAGTGTCAAAAAAAATGTGTTGATTAATATATACTACAGGACAAAAAATATCGTTTAATCTTATTTAATGATATTTATGACATTTTGAATCTTATTTTTGTTAAAATATTATGAAAATTAGACTACAAGACTATCTTTACGCATCTTTTATGCTGAATTCTTAAAAATCAGTTAAATCGCTTTACTACATGAAAAGAATAACGTATTCCATTTTAGGAATTTTTACGCTAATGATGATTATGTCATCATGTAGCACTCAGGAGACAGGGCATCTGACGGGAGTCATAGAAAGACCAAATTGGAGTGGATTTAATCCATACGGTATGGTATATGTGCCTTCAGGTAATGCTCACATTGGACAGAGTGATCAGGATATGTTTAGTACATATACTCAGCGACCAAAATCTATTTCTGTCCAAGGATTCTTTATGGATGACACAGAGATTACTAACAACGAATACAGACAGTTTGTATATTGGGTTAGAGATTCTATTGCTCACACTATTATGGGTGACTTCACAGAAGATGAATACGGTAACGAAAAAATCGATTGGGAATACGAAATTGATTACAGTTCTGAAGATTTCGATGAAATGTTTTATGAAGGAGATTTGGCTTTTGATGGTCAGAGAGACTTTGAAGTTGAGGAATTTATATATAAATATCAGTGGCTGGACTGGAAAGCAGCTGCTGCAGGAGCAAAAAGAAATACTCTTATTCAGGATGAAGAAGAGGCTATCTACCCAGATACGCTTTGTTTCATTAGAGATTTCTCATACTCATACAATGAGCCTATGACAAGGAACTATTTCTCACACCCAGCATTTGATGATTATCCAGTAGTGGGAGTCAATTGGAAGCAAGCAAAAGCTTTTTGTCACTGGAGAACACACTTATTGAACTCATTAAATTTAGAAAACGAACCAAATACGGAGAATTTCAGATTGCCAACAGAAGTAGAGTGGGAATACGCTGCTAGAGGTGGTCATGATCTTACTCCTTATCCTTGGGGTGGATACTATCCAAGAAATGCTAAAGGTTGTCTTTTAGCTAACTTCAAGCCTGGGAGAGGTAATTATCCAGAAGATGGTGGATTCTACACTGTAAAAGCAGATGCATACTTCCCTAACGATTACGGCTTATACTGTATGGCAGGTAATGTTTCTGAATGGACAGAAGATGCATTTTATGAAAATGCTTATACTTACACACATGACATGAATTCAAATTACAGTTACACAGCTGCAGATGACGATCCAGATGTTTATAAGAGAAAAGTTATCAGAGGTGGATCATGGAAAGATATTGCTTACTACCTTCATACAGGTACAAGACATTGGGAATTTCAAGATACTACTAAGAGTTACATCGGATTTAGATGTGCAGTTACATTCTTAGGAAGATCAATTAATGACTTCTAGTCGATTATTATATCGAAAAGCAATGAAGGAGCTTTGCTTCTAGCTCGTTCATTGCTTATTTTGCCGCCTTTAATTAGCACAGAACATCATTATTATTGTCGATTCGAAACAAAAACTTTTACTTGTTTTAATTTTAGTTTATAATAATTTGATCTTTAGTGTTTTATAGCTCTTATGGCGGTTTTCATTTTTAAATATGAAACAATATTTGCCCTAGAGGCAACGTTAAATTATACTTATTAACTAACCGTATTAAATTTTTTCTTACAATGAGTTTTATCAAATCAAAAGGCTTTAAATACTTTAAAAACTTCATTATTGGGGTTGGTGCCGCTGTCGTAATGGTCGGAGCACTTATGAAGATTACTTCTCACCCAATGGGTAATACTTTTATTACTATTGGACTACTTACAGAGGCATTTTTATTCCTCATGTTAGGTTTACTTCCACCTGAAAAAGATTACTACTGGGAAAAACTATACCCGGGGCTAGATGCATATAGCGCAAATATATCTCCGCTAACAGCTGGAGAAGCATCAAGACCACTAAATGCTGAGGCAGTTGAAAACAACTTAGGAGGTATGTTAAATGAGCTTCAATCAATGTCTAAGAGTATGGGATCTCTGAAAGCATTACAAGAAGTTGATTTTGCTGAGACTTCTGAGCAACTTAAGTCTATGAATAATTTCTACACTCGTATGACAGAAGCTATGTCTACTCTTAATGAGACAGTAGAGGATACCAAGCTTTACAAAGAGCAACTTACTTCTTTAAATAAGAATCTAGGTTCTCTGAATGGAGTATATGGAAATGTACTTTCTGCATTCAACGTAAATACTGGTAATAAGTAATAAGTGTGAGCTTAACTTTAAAGTATTAGAAACCCTATTGATAATAATTAAATAATATATATATATGTCAATTCCTAAGGAACCCAGGCAACTGATGATTAACATCATGTATCTGGTATTGACCGCCCTACTTGCACTTAACGTATCTGCAGAGATATTTAACGCTTTTGAAATGGTGGACGAAGGGCTTACAACAGCCAATAAGTCACTTGATGAATCAAATGGTTCAAAACCTGAACTAATTAAAGAAGCGGCTAAAAAGAAAGCTTCACTTGCAGAATATGCTGATAGACTCGATGGATTAAGATCATTATCTAAAGAAGCTTCTAGCTATATTGATGAAATAGTGGATCAACTTATAGATGCTTCTGGTGATAACAACGGTGTAAAAGATGAAGGTGATTACGTTATGGTTCTTGAAAAAAGAGAATTAAAAGGTAAGAAAAGTTACGATGGAACTACTCGTTTTATGGTAGATGAAGGGAAAGGAGATGAGCTAAAGGATAATATTATGGCTTATAAGGAGAAATTCTTAACTTTTGTGGATTCAGTGGATAGAGCCAAATTGAGAACTGAACTTCCTCTTACTATTGATGAAGTAGCTTGGACTAAGTCACCTAACAAGAAGAAAGGTTGGTCCGATTTTACTTTCGGTCATATGCCATTAGGTGCTACAATGCCAATTTTTACAAAGTTTAAGAATGATGTAAAGTCATCTGAAGCTGCTGTACTAAATTATCTTGCTGGTAAAGTAGGTGTAGGTGGTGCGACTGTAGTATTGGATAAATTTACAGTAGTATCTGCTCCTAGGAAATCTTATATCATTAAGGGTGAAAAGTTTGAAACTGATGTATTCTTATCTGCTTCGGCAGGTAAAGATTCTCAGACTGGGCTATCTATCTCTGTAAATGGTAAGAGCCTTCGTCCTGATTCTGACGGAGTAGCAAAGTATGTAACTACAGCTAATGGATTAGGTGTAAAGAAGTATAACGCTGCGATAACTATCTCAGATCCAGTAACAGATGAAAAGAAAACGTTTAAAAAAGAATTTGAATATGAAGTAGGTCAGAGATCTGTAACAGTATCTCCTCTAAAAATGAATGTATTCTATATTGGTGTAGATAATCCAGTTGCGGTTTCTGCGGCCGGTGTAAACTCTACAGAGGTCAAAGTCTCTATGAGTGGTGGCGGTATGGGTACTATCAAGAAAGCTGGAGGAAACTATGTTGTGAACGTAAAGAAACCTACTAAGAAAGATGAGTTTGCATTTATCAATGTAACTGCACCTGGTTTAACTGCAAAAAGCGAATTTAGAGTTAAACGTATTCCTAGTCCAGTACCAATGTTATCTAAGAGTAGAGGTGGAGCAATGCCAGCGGGTGAGTTTAAAGCTCAGCAAGGTGTACGTCCAGTTCTTGATGGATTTGATTTCGATGCGAAATGTTCTATAACGGAATTCGTAGTAGTACGTGTACCAAAAAGACAAGATCCTGAGCCAGCACGTAACAGTGGGGGTAAATTTGTTGGAAAGACTACATCTATTGTAAAGAAGGCAACTGCTGGTGATAAGTATTTCTTTGAAAATATTAAGTGTAAATGTCCAGGTGATCCAGCTGCACGTAATATTGGACAGATGGTATTTAATGTCAAGTAATAAGCCTAGTATAACAAGAAAACTGATTTTAATTAATACATAATATATTAAGATGAAGACTATCAATTTATTTCTTACTCTACTAATTGTAGGATGTGTAACATTCTTAAATGCTCAAAAAGGCGCTGAAGAAATCATTACAGAATCTAGCGAGCCTGCTGAAAATAAGTATGTTGACGATATAGTTACTAAGAGACTTGTCGTAGAAAATACAGTTCTTCCTTATGAGCCAATTAGAGAGGCTGATATAGCATGGCAAAAAAAAGTGTGGAGAGTATTAGATACTCGTGAAAAAATGAATTTGCCATTCAGATATCCTGAGAAGCCACTATTTAATGTATTTAGAGAGATGATTGAAAATGGTGATATTACGGTATTTGAGGATGAGAAATTTACTACTGCGCTTACACCAGAAGAGGTTGAGAAATCTTTAAATAGAGTTGATACATCGGTAATTTTTGACTACGATACGTACGAAGAAAAAGTGCAAGTTGTAAAGAGTGAAATTAGTTGGGAAGATATCAATAGATTCAGAGTGAAGGAAATTTGGTTTTTTGATGAAGAGTCTTCAAGATTAAGAGTTAGAATCTTAGGAATTGCTCCTGAGAGAGACGTTTATGATGACGAAACTCAAGAGTTTAAATATTCACTTCCATTGTTTTGGATCTACTATCCTGAAGCTAGAAGTTTACTATCGAAGCATAGAATATTCAACGAAAACAATGATATGGCACCGATGACTTGGGCTGCTTTGTTTGAGTCAAGATTCTTTTCAAGTGTAATCTACAAGTCATCTAATGTACTTGATCTTAGGGTAAAGGATATGTTTGATGCTTCTAAGGAGAACTCTAATATTGATATTCTCTTAGAGTCTAAGAAGATAAAAGCTGAACTTTTCAACTTTGAACATGATTTTTGGACTTACTAAGCAAGACAGCGCAATTAATTTATAATCATATACTAAGAGCCTGATCTCATTGAGATTAGGCTCTTTTGTTATTGGATAAACTTCATGTGGTGGGCTTGTTATATTAGAACTCACAATAGTGCAATTTCAAAATAGAAGTTGTGCTTTAATTTCAATGGGAGCTAATGGTCTATAGATCAAGAGTTTGAAATGATCTTAGATATAGGTTATTTTGATAGTATACCTTTTGGAGAAATTAATTTGTAATATCTTAAAATGGTAATTTACCTAATGGGTAATTACCAATCCATCGTAAGCTACATGAATATGCTTTGGCAACTCTAAAGAAATATCGTCATGGCTGCCCATAAGATGGCTAAGATGTGTGAGATAACCTGCTTTTGCCCCTATTCTATTAATGAATTCAACGGCTTCATCTAAGTTAAAATGCGAATGATGCTCTTTTCTTTGCAATGCGTTGATAACAACTATGTCCAAATTAGACAATTTTTTAATCTGTTTTTCGGAAATTGAAGATGCATCAGTAATGTATGCTATGCGTCCAAATCGATACCCGAGTATAGGAAGGTTACCATGCATAACACCGATAGGAGTTACTTGAATGTCATCGATGTCGAATGCAGCAGTGTTTTTATTTATAGAGTGAGTATCTATCTGTGCTACGCCGGGATATACTGAATTGCCAAACATATAAGAGAACCGTTGTTTTATTTCATTATGTACTCTCTCCAAACCATAAGTAGGAATGTTGGACCTTCTACGAAAGTATAGTGGCCTGATATCGTCTAGCCCAATAACGTGATCATTGTGCTCATGTGTGAAGAGTATTGCGTCAACATCAATGATAAAGTTAGTGAGCAGCTGCTGGCGCAAGTCAGGTCCAGTATCTATGAGTAAGGAAGTTTCTTTTTGGGTGATAATAACAGAACATCTGAGTCTATGATCCTTGGGATTGTCAGATAGACATACTGTGCAATTGCAACCAACTGTTGGTATGCCTTGAGATGTTCCGGTTCCAAGAAAAGTGAGTTGCAAAATGTGTAAACCAGTTTGATGATCTACTAATATAGCATTATAATTATTGAATGTAGCTCTTAAGCCACGTTAGCTCTATACTCTTCGTTTTTTAATATGGATTTGTATAGCGTCTTAGAAGGTGCGGACATAACATTGTCCATTACTATAATGGTCGATAGAATGTCAAGAAGACAATTGATTCTCGCTTCCGTGTCGAAGAATTTATTGATTACAGCTATTTTACGTGCTTGAACAACACAGTAACCTGACTGAAAATTACCTTTTTCATATCTGATAGTATACTCTTGCTCTTTAAAAAGGAGTTCTAACTTTTGAAGATTTGATTTGGTATATTTTACCATATATTTGGCTGGTTATTCAAAATGTAAATTCTGGTGACAAGGTATGGAAAAGAGAATCATATTATTTAATAATTGATATAAATAATTTTAATATGTTTTTGAGTAAATATTGTGGCTTGATTACTTTTTTTAGATCGATAGCTTTCTGTCTTTTCTTCTTGCTAGTAAGTAGGGGATCATCAGCTCAGGGATTTATAGGTACTGTAGTGATAGGAGCTAATGTAAGTCAGATAGATGGTGACAATCTACTTGGTTGGGATAAAATCGGAATAAATAGTGGCTTTAGACTTGGTTATAATATTGCAAACAAAACTAACTTGGCAATCGAGTTTTTGTATAGCCAACGAGGATCAGCCCCAAGTATAGCATCAGGTAGTAATTTTGGATCTATTGACCTTAAATACATTGAGATACCATTATTAGTAGAGTATAATGATTGGTACTTGGAAGAAGAAGACTACTACAAAGTAGGGATAGAAGGAGGCTTGTCTTACGGAAATCTGTTCAGCGTCAGTAGTTCTAATTCATTTGTCCCTCTTAACCTAGAGGGATATAAAAAAAATGATATAAGTTATACTATTGGAGCGAGATACTCTTTCACCAAACATCTTGCTGGTGTCTTCCGATTTTCCCAAACGATAGGAAATATTTATGCTAATGAATCTGGGGATTTAGAGGGACAAGTGAGTAGATGGATGAGTTTTAGAATACATTATACATTTTAACAGTCAACTAATTAATAAAACAGTACAAATAGGATGAGATATATATACTTGGTAATCTTCCTTTCTGCAATTCTTTTTTCATGTAAAAGTGAAAGTACTAATCAAGAGTCAAATTCTAAAGATAGTACAGAGACTCAGGTGGCTTTGAATTCAAATAAGCCTGTGTTAGCAGCCACTGACATTAACTATCCAAGTCTTACAAATGATATCATTAAGAATCTTGCTGAGAACTGTGATTATATAGATTATATATTCTACGATCTGCCTATTAGTATTAGTCAAGATAACAAGCAAGCGATTATTTCAAACCTTAATTTCTTGTCTAGGAATGTGCCTTCAAGTATCCCTAATGCTTGTAAGCCGATGGGAAGGAAATTTTTCCATATAGACGGAGAGATAATCTTAGAAGCGGATGTATATTTAAACAAAGAGGAAGGTTGCTTTTTCTATGTATTCTACGAAAATGGAAAGAAAACATATGCAAATAAGATTTCTTCGGATGGAGTGAATTTCTATTCAAATGTATTCGGCCAGGCTGGAGTTAAGTAATGATGACTAATGAGAAATTGGCTATTATAGATTTGGGTACCAATACTTTCCATCTCCTGCTAGTTGAAAGTTCTAAATGTAAGATTGGATTTGAAGTCCTATACAGAGAGAGACACTATGTACTATTGGCGGAAGGAGGAATTGATACCATATCAGATTCCTCTATGCAAAGAGCAAAAAGCGCAATTGATGCTTTTCGAAATGTGCTCAGTAATTATAAAGATATAGAATTAGTGATAGTGGGGACTGAAGCGTTGCGAGTTGCGACTAATGGAAATCTGATAAATATTTATATAAAAAAGCATCTATCTTCAGTTCCGCATATCATTAGTGGAAATAGAGAAGCCGAGCTAATCTATAAAGGAAATAAGCTAATTGTGAGTGCTGATCATACACCTTATCTTATTATGGACATTGGTGGTGGGAGTACCGAATTTATTTTGGTAGACGATAATCATATCATACTCAGCAAGAGTTATCCATTGGGTGTTACTAAGATTTACAATGCCTTCAATGACACAGATCCTATTTCTATACAAGCGATATTCAGTATTGAAAGTCATATAGAGAATCTGCTGTCAGATATGACGGAAGTGATCAAGGGCTATAATCTCAACTGTCTAATCGGTGCCTCAGGATCATTTGAGGTTTTGTCTGAAGTATTGACAGGAAATATACCTCAGCAAGAGTTGGTGAATATTTCACTTGCCGATTTTGAGAAGCTATTCATGAAAGTAATTTCATCTTCGATAGACGAAAGAAGAGATGTAAAAGGAATTCCTGAAAATCGAGTAAAATTTATACAAGTAGCTTTTATAATGATGCGAAAAATCATAGACATGTATGCTCCCGATCAAATAGGAGTGTCACCATTCGCCATTAAAGAAGGATTGATAAGTGAGTGGCTAACTGAATAGATTTAGACCAATCTAACTTTTTGGTTTGATAGCGCCAAATATTTCATAGTTTTGCATTATGCAAGAACTATTCAATACATTGTCCGAGCCATTTGCAATCAGAGCTATCATGGCTTGTTCGATGGTAGGAGTGATGTGTGGTATTATAGGTTGCTTTATAGTGTTGAGAAATATGTCACTCATCGGTGATGCCTTATCTCATGCGATACTACCTGGTATTTTTGTTTCATTTATTTTTCTAGGATATAGTACTATAGGGTTCTTTGTAGGCTCAGTGTTGGCAGGCATACTATCTGCTTTTATGATTACATGGATTCAGCATAATGTAAAAACAAAAAATGATGCATCTATCGGCATAGTATTTACTGTAATGTTTTCCTTAGGAGTGATAGGAATCTCTTGGCTCAACAGTGAAAAAGGAGCTCATTTAGATCTTGGAGATTTCTTATTCGGTAATGCATTAGGAGTATCCAATGAAGATCTCGTTCTCACGGCAGTAGTAATGCTATACACAATGGCTAGTGTAGCACTATTTTATAGATACCTATTTATTACTACTTTTCAGCCAACGATTGCCGCTACGATGGGAATCTCAGTAAAGATGGTCCATTATTTTTTGATGTTGTTACTTTCTTTTGCAGTAGTAGCTGCATTGAGGACTGTAGGGGTGATACTAGTAGTAGCGATGCTGATCACACCATCTTCTACAGCACTACTGTTATCTAACAAACTTAAAGTAGTTATCGTTATTTCAGCATGTATAGGGCTAGTATCTGCAATATTAGGGATGATATTATCGATATTTTGGAATACTCCACCTGGACCAATGATGGTTGTGGTGTCTACTTTTTTTTATGCGTTGGCGGTACTGTTTGCATTCGAAAAAGGATTGCTTCCAAGGGCCATAAGAAGGTATAATCAATCCAAGAAGATAGAAAGGGAGGATATCATAAAGTATGCGTTTAAATTTTTTGAAAAGAAAAAGTTGACCATCTCAGAAATACAGCAATACTTAGGACTAAAAGAAAATCGGATAAAATCACATTTAGATTATCTGAAGAAAGATGGCCTTCTGTCTATTGGAAGTGGTATTGGACTAACCTATAAAGGCAAACAAAAAGCGGAAGGCCTTGTAAGAGCACACAGGCTTTGGGAATCATACCAAGTTGATAGTATGGGACTTTTAGAAGGACAAATACACGAAGAAGCTGAGATATTGGAGCATCATTTATCAGAAGAGATATTGGATCAGTTAGATAAAAAACTTGGATTTCCATCTAAGGATCCTCATGGATCTCCTATACCTCCAAAAATAATTGCTCCTAAAAGGCCATTGCTAAATATCAAATTAGGTACCAAAGCGTTTATAGCAAAAGAGCAGATAAGCGATCAAGTAGAAAGCGAATTGTGGGAATTAGGATTGTTACCTGATAGTGCCATTACTCTGGTCAAAGTAGAAAAAGATGTTGTAAAGGTGAAGTATCAAGGTAGACCCTTAGTAATTCGAGCTCAATTGGCAGGATTGATCAATACTAAACGCTAGTATTCAGTAACAATTCGTTAATCATGGATTCTTTCTATAAGTGCGCCCACTGAATACTGACCATAGTGTTCTATTCTTCTTCCCCTTTGTTGAGTCTATCAAAGAGTTTGTTGAGCTTATACATCTCATCCAATGTTTCGTCTTCGAAGAAGGCTAAGTCAGGTATACGTCTTACGTGCTTGCGGATCCTAGTTACAAGGGCTTGTTTAAGTGTATGCATATTTTTTCGCATAAGTAAGATGACCTCATTTTTGTCTTCAGTATTGAATATACTGAAGTAAAGTTTAGCCATGGATAGGTCAGGTGTTAGTTTTACCGCAGTAATAGTGACAAAGGCCTCACCAAATATATATATACCTTTTTCCTGAAGCACTGTTCCAAAGTTCCTTTTAATTAGTTCTGCTACTTGTAGTTGTCTTTTCGATTCCATCCGGATTACTCTTATTGTTATAACTACAAAGGTAATCATAGATTAGTCAGGATAGTTTCACACTAACGGTTTTATTGATGTTCATTTAGTAATAAGATTTTTAAAACCGTTTCCATACCCATATTATTTAATCATCATCTTATCTTGTGCCAATATACTGATCCAGATACATATTGAGTACATCAAACGTAAATATCCTCGATACACCTATAGAATTCCTCAAAGGTGTAGGTCCAAAGAAAGCAGAAGCTCTTCAGAAAGAATTGCGCGTATTTACATTTAGAGATTTGCTCTTTCATTTTCCATTTCGATATGAGGACCGAACCAAGTTTGCATTGGCCAAAGAGGTCAGTCAAGAAGGTCAAATTGTACAACTAAAGGCCTCTATTGTAAGTGTAGAAGTGATAAAAGGCAAGCGATCTAGTAGAACCCAAGCTATAGCAAAAGATGCATCTGGCTTTATTAATTTGATTTGGTTTCAGGGCGGAAAATGGATCGCTGAAAATCTCAAGACGGATTACGAGTATGTAATCTATGGGAAAGTGAGCCTTTATGGCAGTAGAAAGACAATAGCTCATCCAGAGCTTTCATTGGCAAATGAAGTATCAACCCTTAATAAAACATATATTCCTGTCTACTCTTCCACTGAGAAGCTCGATAGAATGGGACTAGATAGCAAGGCACGTCGCAAACTATGTCAAGGTATATTGGGAAAATTAACAGAAAATCAATTTCAAGATAATCTCTCAGAGTACATCATAAGCAAGTTGAAATTATGTACTAGGTATCAAGCGATCAATTGGATTCATTTTCCAGAAACCGAAGAGCAGAGACAAGCCGCAATAAATAGATTGAAATTCGAAGAACTATTTTTTATGCAACTCAGAATGCTACAGAATAAAGAGCTGAGAAAGAAAAAGTTAGTAGGTGCTGTATTTGAGTCAGTAGGTGAGTACTTCCTCAATTTCTATAATAATATCTTACCATTTGAATTGACAGGAGCCCAGAAGCGAGTTATAAAAGAAGTGAGAGCTGATATGGGGAAAGGCTTTCAGATGAATAGGTTATTGCAAGGCGATGTAGGCAGTGGTAAAACTATCGTTGCTATACTGAGTATGTTGATTGCTATAGATAATGGTTATCAATGTTGTCTAATGGCACCTACACAGATTTTGGCTCAGCAGCATTATACGGGTATACTAGAGATGCTGGAAGGTACTGGTTTGCAAGTAAATTTTTTGACAGGTTCTATTAAAAGCAAGAAACGTAGACAAACTTTAGAGGCTCTAAAAGATGGAACCTTAGATATTATAATAGGAACTCATGCTCTGATTGAGGATAAGGTCATTTTTGATAACTTAGGATTGGCAATTATAGATGAGCAGCATAGATTTGGAGTAGTTCAGCGAGCTAAGCTTTGGAATAAGAATAGTAGAGTTGCTCCTCATGTATTAGTAATGACAGCTACGCCCATACCAAGGACTCTAGCGATGACAGTCTATGGTGACCTAGATGTGTCTATTATTGATGAATTGCCGCCAGGCAGAAAAGATATCAAAACCATACACCGATACGACCCTCATAGGCCTAAACTGATTCAGTTTATGAGAGAGCAGATAAAACTAGGTAGACAGATTTATGTGGTATATCCACTTATCGAGGAGTCAGCCAAACTAGATCTTGCTAATCTCGATATGGGATATGAATATCTGAGACAGTACTTTATGCCACCAGATTTTCAGATTAGTGTGGTTCATGGAAGGATGAAAGCCAAGGAAAAAGATTTTGAAATGCAAAGATTTGTGGAGAGAAAGACTCAAATTATGGTTGCCACTACAGTGATAGAGGTAGGTGTCAATGTGCCAAATGCTTCTGTAATGGTAATAGAAAATACTGAGAGATTTGGATTGTCTCAACTACATCAACTGCGAGGTAGGGTAGGTAGAGGAGCAGAGCAGTCTTATTGTATTTTGATGTCTAGCTATAAATTGTCTAAAATGGGTAAAGAACGAATCAATACAATGGTGCGAACCAATAATGGATTCGAAATAGCTGAAGCAGACCTTAAGCTTAGGGGCCCAGGTGATATGATGGGTACTCAACAGAGCGGAGCATTAGATTTTAGGCTTGTGAATATCATTCAAGATAATAAAATTCTTCTTGTTGCAAGGCATATCGCTGAACAGATTATAGAGGAAGATCCATACTTTCAGAATCCTGAGAATGCAAATCTTAATAAATATCTAGCTAAAGTAAGACTGCGAGACCGAAACTGGGGCCGTATATCTTAAGGTTAATAAACTTTCATTTTTTTGTAGTACTAATAGCCACAATATCTTGATTATATCTCTTTTAAAAACATTTTTACATTCCACCATTCCTTTTCTATTTTGGCTCCCATCTTCTCATAAAATTTGATGGCTGGCTCATTCCAGTCTATAACTTGCCATTTCACTAGTGTAGCGTTAGCTGATATAGCTTCGTTTATAAATGCTTCCATCAGCATCTTTCCAATACCAAAGCCGCGATATTTTTCACTTACTATAAAGTCTTCTAAGTAGTATATGAGCCCTCTCCACGTCGAAAATGTTTCATAATAAAGTGCAATTCCGACCATTTTATGGTCAACTTCAGCGATTTTACAGAATATTTTCCCCTTTTTTAGGTTCGATTCGTAGTCATGTACAGTGGCAGTAACCTGATCTGCAGCATTTTCGTAGAGTGCTAATTCTCTTACTAGAACTAAGATAGACTCTGCATCATTCTCATCCGCACTCCTTATAATGGTCTTGTTTGTAGATAGATTCATATTATGATATTGTTTAATTTGACAATGTTTGTTTCGTATAAGGATAATGATTGTTCTGCAACACACTGTTTTTCTTGTGATTAAAACAAAAATAGGGTTTGTAAATCAGAAAAATAGTTTTACTTTTGCGTTCGCTTTTGAAAAAGCAGGTTTAATTATTAAGAGATAGACAATAACAAATATGCCTACTATAAATCAATTAGTAAGAAAAGGAAGAAAGAAGATCGTTACTAAAAGTAAGTCGAGAGCCCTAGATTCTTGCCCTCAAAAAAGAGGTGTATGTACTAGAGTATACACGACTACTCCAAAGAAGCCTAACTCGGCTCTTAGGAAGGTAGCAAAAGTAAGACTGACTAATGGAATCGAGGTAATCGCATATATCCCAGGAGAAGGTCATAACCTACAAGAACACTCGATCGTGTTGATCAGAGGTGGTAGAGTAAAAGATTTACCTGGTGTACGGTATACTATTGTAAGAGGGGCACTCGATACAGCGGGTGTTGCTGATAGATTACAGAGTAGATCTAAGTACGGTACTAAGAGACCTAAGAAATAAGAGTATCTTGCTTCATTGCAGGATATAGCTAATAATTACAGACAATAAGTAAATAATAACATGAGGAAAAGAAAGCCAAAAAAGAGAGTCATTCAGCCAGATCCAAGGTTTGGAGACACAATGGTAACTCAGTTTGTAAATAACATGATGTGGCAAGGAAAGAAGTCAACATCCTTTAGAATCTTCTATGACGCCATGGACAAGATAGCAGAGCGTACTAGTGAGGATCCGCATGAAATCTGGAAAAAAGGGTTGAACAATGTAATGCCAGGTGTTGAAGTTAGATCTAAGAGAGTGGGTGGAGCTACGTTCCAGATTCCTACTGAGATCAGACCAGCAAGGCGCCAGTCTATAGGTATGAAGTGGATGATCAAATACGCTAGAGCAAGATCTGGTAAAGGTATGGCTGAGAAGTTAGCATCAGAGCTCATCGCAGCTAGTAAGAATGAAGGTGCTGCAGTGAAGAAAAGAGAAGATACGCACAAAATGGCGGAATCTAACAGAGCATTTGCACACTTTAGGGTATAAGTGCTCAATCATTGAGTATGAGCAACTAAATAATAACACAATATTAGATAAATAAATATTTCCATGTCAACTGATTTAAGATTCACTAGAAACATTGGTATTGCTGCTCACATTGATGCTGGTAAAACAACTACTACAGAAAGAGTATTGTATTACACAGGTATGAGCCACAAGATCGGAGAGGTACACGATGGTGCTGCCACTATGGACTGGATGGAGCAAGAGCAAGAAAGAGGTATAACAATTACTTCTGCAGCTACTAAGACGAACTGGAATTGGAAGGATCAAGATTTTCCGATGAATATCATCGATACTCCTGGTCACGTTGATTTTACAGTGGAAGTAAACAGATCATTGAGAGTACTTGATGGGTTAGTTTTTTTGTTTTGTGCAGTATCTGGTGTTGAACCACAATCTGAAACTAACTGGAGACTTGCTGATAACTACGATGTTCCAAGAATCGGATTTGTAAATAAAATGGATAGATCTGGGGCAGATTTCTTTAGTGTTGTTAAGGATGTTGAAGAAAAGCTAGGGTCTGTATCGATACCTCTGCAAGTGCCTATCGGTGCTGAAGAGACATTCAAAGGTGTAGTAGATCTGATTACAGGTAAGGCTATCGTTTGGAATGAAGATGATATGGGTATGACTTACGAGGAAATACCTGTTCCAGCAGATTTAGTTGATACTGTTGCGGAATGGAGAGAGAAACTTTTAGAAGCTGTAGCTGAGTACGATGAATCTCTAATGGAAAAGTACTTTGAAGATCCAGCAAGTATTACTGAACAGGAAATGATCAATGCAGTAAGAGGAGCAGTACTTGATAACAAGTTCGTACCTATGATGTGTGGTTCTGCATTTAAAAATAAAGGAGTACAAGCGGTACTAGATGCAGTTTGTGCATATTTACCTTCTCCTCTTGATGTAGATGCAGTAACAGGAACTCACCCAGATACGGAAGAGCCGATAACAAGAAAGCCATCAGTTGATGAGCCATTTTGTGCACTTGCGTTTAAGATAGCAACAGATCCATATGTAGGTAGATTAGCATTTTTCAGAGTATACTCTGGAGCACTAGATGCAGGATCTTATATACTTAACAACAGATCAGGTAACAAAGAAAGAATTTCGAGACTATACCAAATGCACTCTAATAAGCAAAATCCAATTCCAAGGGTAGAAGCTGGAGATATTGCGGCAGGTGTAGGATTTAAGGATTTGCGTACGGGTGATACACTATCATCATTAGATGCACCTATCGTTTTAGAGAGTATGGTGTTCCCGGATCCAGTAATTGGTGTGGCAGTAGAGCCTAAGAGTCAGAAAGATCTTGACAAGTTAGGCATGGCTTTATCCAAATTAGCTGAGGAAGATCCAACATTCAAAGTGAAATACGATGAAGACACAAACCAAACGGTAATTAGTGGTATGGGTGAGCTTCATCTTGAGATCATCGTAGATAGATTAAAGAGAGAATTTAACGTAGAGTGTAGCCAAGGTGCTCCTCAAGTTAATTATAAGGAAGCACTTACGAAAACTGTAGATCACAGAGAAAGACTTAAAAAGCAATCTGGTGGATCTGGACTTTTTGCAGATATGCAATTTGAGTTAGGGCCTGCGGATGAAGAGTTCTTAGAGTCTGATGATTATAAGAGTGGAAAAACTAGACTTCAGTTTATAAACAAAATTGTCGGAGGATCTATTCCTAAGGAATTTTTTCCTTCAATCATCAAAGGCTTCAACGCCATGATGGATAATGGAATACTCGCTGGATACGGTATTGACTCTATGAAAGTTAAGTTGTATGATGGATCTATTCACGCAGTGGATAGTAAGCCTATTGCCTTTGAGCTTTGTGCTAAGGAAGGATTTAGAGCTGCCGCTAAGGGTGCTAAGCCAGTACTTCTTGAGCCTATCATGAAATTAGAGATTGTAACTCCAGAAGAGTATACAGGATCTGTGATTGGTGATCTTAACAGACGTAGAGGGCTTCCAAAAGGACAGGAAACAAGAACAGGAGGAGCAATCCAGATATCAGCTGATGTACCATTATCAGAGATGTTTGGTTATGTTACTCAACTAAGAACAATTACTTCAGGTAGAGCAAATAGTTCTATGGAATTCTCGCACTATTCTAGCGCACCTAAGAGTGTTGCAGAAGCTGTAATAGCAGAGGCTAAAGGAGAAGTAAAAGTTTAATTGAAATTATTGCAATAAGTCATTAAAGAGTTGTATTTTTGCGGCTCTTTAAGACAAACAACTTGTAAATTAACAAGGTTATGAATCAAAAAATCAGGATTAAACTGCGCTCGTACGACCATAATTTGGTGGACAAGAGTACAGAGAAGATCGTAAAGACCGTTAGGAATAGCGGGGCTGTGGTTTCTGGGCCGATTCCTCTGCCAACGAAGAAAGAAAAGTTTACGGTACTGCGGTCGCCGCACGTAAACAAGAAATCTCGAGAGCAGTTCCAGTTACGCACACATAAGCGATTGATAGAGATATTCACTCCGACTCAAAAGACTGTAGATGCACTCTCGAAACTAGAACTTCCTAGTGGCGTTGACATCCAAGTCAAGTTGACGTAAGTCGAGCAAAGTCTCTATCACAATATTTTTAATATAAATTATCGGATATCGCTCTTGCAGTGAATCTTAAATAATATTCTTTTAGATTAAATTCTAAATGATGAATGGACTAATAGGTAAAAAAATTGGTATGACCAGCGTCTATGACGGATCTGGTAAAAATATACCTTGTACAGTAGTAGAAGCAAAGCCAAATGTAGTTACGCAGGTTAAAACTGCTGACACAGATGGTTATTACGCACTCCAATTGGGGTACGGATCGGCTAAAGAGAAAAATACCTCTAAAGCTATGCTTGGACACTATGCAAATGCAGATGCTTCGCCAAAAGCCAAACTCATGGAGTTTAGGGATTTTGACATTGCTAAAGAAGTGGGGCAAGAGATTGCTATTACGGATGTATTTGAGGAAGGTGATATCGTAAGAGCGGTTGGTACTTCCAAGGGTAAAGGTTTTCAAGGTGTTGTAAAGCGCTACAACTTTAGGGGTGTAGGTGATGCAACTCACGGTCAGCATAACAGATTAAGAGCTCCAGGTTCTATAGGTCAATCTTCAACACCGTCTAGAGTATTTAAAGGTACTCGTATGGCAGGTAGAATGGGTGGCGATAGAGTTACTGTGCAGAATCTTGAGGTCGTGAAGGTTTTTGCTGATCAGAATATCATGTTGATCAAGGGTGCTATCCCAGGTCACAAAGGATCTTATGTAATCATCGAAAAGTAAGAGAGCCATGAAATTAGATATACTTAACAAAAGCGGACAGAGTTCTGGACGTAGCGCAGATCTTCCAGACGATATATTTGGTATAGAGCCAAATGAGCACGCGGTCTATCTTGCTGTAAAGCAATATAACGCAGCTCAAAGACAAGGTACTCACAAATCTAAAGAGAAGGGGGAAATAACTGCCTCCACTAGGAAGATTAAAAAACAGAAGGGTACTGGTACCGCCAGAGCTGGATCACTCAAAAGTGGTGTATTCAGAGGAGGAGGGCGTATGTTTGGACCAAGACCACGCGACTACAGTTTCAAGCTTAACAAAAAAGTGAAGGCCCTAGCTAAAGCTTCTGCGTTATCACACAAAGCTGCTAACGGAAGTATCAAGGTTATTGAAAACTTTACATTCGATGCACCTAAGACTAGGGATTATGTTGCTTTCATGAGTGATCTTGAAGTATCTAATAAAAAGTCAATATTAGTAACGGCAGATTATGATTCTGCACTACTAAGATCAAGTGGTAATATTCCTAATGCACATGTAGTAAATGCAAAGGATTTAAATACATATGAGATACTTAATGCAAACACACTACTACTAACGGAAGGAGCGATTGCAGTAATTAAAGGAACATTTGCTTAGGCATTTATAATAACTAAGTCATGTATAAACAAATAATAGTAAAGCCGGTTATCTCTGAAAAGTCTGAAGGACTGACAGAAAAGTTGAACAAATATAGTTTCGTAGTAAATAAAGCTGCAAATAAGCTAGAGGTTGCTAAAGCTGTGGAAGAGATGTTTCCAGGTGTAAGTGTATCATCAGTTAATACGTCAGTGATGCCAAAGAAGACTAAAGTTAAAAACACTAGGTCAGGTGTTCAGAGAGGTGCAGTAAGTTCGTATAAGAAAGCAGTCGTAACTCTGGGTGAAGGTGAAGTGATTGATTTCTTCGGTGGTGAAGTAGAAGACTAAATTAAGCTAATAGCAAGCATAAATATATAAAAAATGCCAGTTAAGAAGTATAATCCGATAACTCCAGGTTCTAGGTTTAAAGTAACAAATGCTTTTACCGAACTTACGACTGATAAGCCTGAGAAGGGCTTAATGTCAGGCAAAAAGAGAACAGGTGGTAGAAACCACGACGGGAAAATGACTATGCGCCACATAGGTGGAGGGCACAAGAAGAAGTACAGAGTAATAGATTTTAAAAGGGATAAAGAAGGTATTCCAGGTAAAATTACTACTATCGAATATGATCCGAACAGAACTGCATATATTGCTCTAGTGGTATATGCAGATGGAGAAAAGAGATATATTATTGCTCCAGATAAGATTGCGGTAGGTGCACAGATAATGTCTGGTGCAAAAGCTACTCCTGATATTGGTCACTCAATGTTTTTATCTGAAATTCCTTTAGGTGCTGCAATACATGCAATAGAGATGTCACCTGGTAAAGGAGCCGCTCTTGCAAGATCTGCGGGTACTTATGGTGTTTTAATGGGTAGGGAGGGAAAATATGCTGTTGTAAAGCTTCCTTCAGGAGAGACGAGAAGGGTTTTACTTACTTGTAAAGCAACTATCGGTACTACTTCTAATCCAGATCATTCTCTTACAGTACTTGGTAAAGCGGGTAGAAAGAGATGGTTAGGTAGAAGACCCAGAACAAGGGGAGTAGCGATGAATCCAGTGGATCACCCGATGGGTGGTGGTGAAGGTAGGTCTTCAGGAGGTCACCCAAGATCAAGGACGGGTATCATGGCAAAAGGACAGAAGACTAGAGATGTGAATAAAGCTTCTAGTAGGCTGATAATAACAAAGAGAAAATCTAAAAATAAAAGGTAGATACTAATATGGCTAGATCACTAAAAAAAGGACCTTACGTATTTCATAAGCTATGGGCTAAGGTTCAAAAGGCTAATGATTCAACTAAGAAGTCGGTAATAAAGACATGGTCGAGATCTTCTATGATCATTCCTGCAATGGTAGGTTTGACAATAGCGGTTCATAATGGAAAAACATTTGTACCTGTATTCGTGACAGAGAATATGGTAGGTCATAAGTTAGGTGAATTTTCACCAACAAGATCTTATAAAGGTCACGGTAAGAAGTAAGAATTAATTGCGAAAGCTATAATAAAAAACAATCTTCGAAATGGAAGCTGTAGCGAAACTAAAAAATGTACCAATGTCTGGTCGCAAGATGAGACTGGTAGTTGACTTAATCAGGGGGAAAGCTCTGGATGAAGCGCTGAACATACTGAAGTTTACTAATAAAGAAGCATCAGAGTGGTTAGAGAAACTGTTATTATCTGCAGCGGCTAACTGGGAAGTGAAATCTGGTAATAGTCCTGAAGACTTCGGTCTTTTCGTAAAGGAAATTTATGCAGATGAGGCAACTGTATTAAAAAGATTCCGTCCTGCGCCACATGGTAGAGCCCATAGAATCCGTAAGAGACAGTGTCACGTGACTTTAGTTGTTACTAATAAAGTAGCATTGGAAGAAAGTGTTGAAGCTTAATAATTGAATAAGAAATATACTATATAAACAATATATATGGGCCAGAAGACAAATCCGATAGGTAATAGATTAGGTCTCATCAGAGGATGGGATTCTAACTGGTATGGAGGAAAAGACTTCGCATCTAAAGTAGTTGAAGACGAAAAGATACGTAGATACCTCAAAGCTAGGATCACTAAAGGTGGTATAGCACGTATTGTAATAGAAAGAACTCTAAAGAGAATCACTGTTACTATTCATACGAGCAGACCAGGTATCATTATTGGTAAAGGTGGATCTGAAGTTGATAGAGTTAAAGAAGAGCTTAAAAAGCTTACATCTAAGGATGTTCAGATCAATATTATTGAGATCAGGAAGCCAGAGCTAGATGCTAACATCGTTGGTGAATCAGTCGCTAAGCAAATTGAGGCTAGAATCAACTATAGAAGAGCAATCAAGATGGCCATTCAGGCAGCAATGAGGGCAGGTGCTGAAGGTATCAAGGTAAGAATCAGTGGGAGGTTGAATGGAGCTGAGATGGCGAGGAGTGAGGAGTTTAAAGATGGAAGAACTCCATTACATACCTTTAGGGCTGATATTGACTATGCTTTACAAGAGGCTTTAACTGTTTACGGAAAGATTGGTATTAAGGTATGGATCTGTAAAGGTGAAGTATTAGGAAAAAGAGATCTCAGTCCAAATGTAGGTGTTGATTCTGGTAAGGGTCGTGGAGGAAACAGAGGTGGTGATAGAAGAGGAGGTGATAGAAGAGGTGGAAGCCGTGGAGGTGGAAGAGGAGGAGACAAAAGAAGATAGAATAATAGTTTAATTGTACCTTCGCCAATTTTATTTTTGGCACCCTATGCAAATAATAATAATAGAGGAAAATGTTACAACCGAAAAGAACGAAATATAGAAAGGCGCAGAAAGGTCGAATCAAAGGTATAGCCCAAAGAGGTAGTACTATTGCATTTGGAACTTATGCTCTTAAAAGTATGGATTCTGCATACATTACTAACAGGCAAATTGAGTCTGCTAGAATTGCCATGACAAGATATATGCAGAGGCAGGGTAAAGTTTGGATAAGAATCTTTCCAGACAAGCCGATTACATCTAAACCTGCGGAGGTAAGGATGGGTAAGGGTAAAGGAGCTCTTGATCATTATGTGGCTGTTGTGAAACCAGGTAGAATTATGTTCGAGATGGACGGAGTATCTGAAGATATTGCAAGAGAGGCACTTAGACTAGCTGCGCAGAAGTTGCCAGTGATGACTAAGACAGTAGTGAGATACGATAGATAATAATTTTTAGCTAATAGCAATTAATAAAAGTCATAATAAATGGCAACTAAGAAATACATTGAACTTCAGGAACTCTCTAACGAGAATTTAGCTAATGAGTTAACACTAGCTGTGGCTGATTATAAGAAGCAAAAGCTTGATCATGCTATCAGAGGGTTAGAAAATCCTCTCGAGCTTAGAGGAGTCAGACGAGATATTGCAAGATTAAAATCTGAGTTACGTCGAAGGGAAATCTCGGAAATGACTCCAGAACAATTAGCTGGAAGAAGTAACATTAGAAGACGTAGAAAAAAATAATAACTATGACTGAGCAAACTGAAACTGGAAGAAAGTTACGTAAGCAAAGAGTAGGAGTAGTAACTTCTACGAAGATGGATAAGACCATCACAGTACTTATTGAGAGAAAGATTAAGCATCCGATCTATGGTAAGTTCATGAAGAAGTCTAAGAAATTTACAGCTCATGATGAAAATAATGAGTGTAACGAGGGCGATACAGTGAAAATTATGGAAACTAGGCCACTCAGTAAGAAAAAGAGATGGAGACTAGTTGAAATACTTGAAATAGCTAAATAAGTAACTCTTATCGTTTCGAGATAAGCTTTAAACTAATATAAGATGATCCAACAGGAATCTAGATTAAAAATAGCAGATAATAGTGGAG
>TARA_B110000483_G_scaffold243560_1_pt1 | contig 23308 bp, 16 predicted proteins | sample TARA_B110000483 | Tara Oceans TARA_B110000483 (sample SAMEA4398176) | marine metagenome | biome: Polar Biome; feature: [SRF] surface water layer (ENVO:00010504); material: water (ENVO:00002006), including particulate matter (ENVO:01000060) such as... | depth 5 m
AAGAATACATCAAAAAATCTTAATAGTCATCACATGTTTTATAATGAGCTCGCAATACACCTTCTTGAACAAATCCATTGTTTAATGATTTTAATTAACACTAAATTATCAGGACTTATTAATGCTTTTATTCGATTGAGTTTAATTTGATTTTTTTCAAAAACTCTTTCATAAAGCCTTGATTCTGATATCTAGGGAATATCTCATATCCAATTTAACTTCTATTGTGATCTTTCACCCAGTTCTGAAATCCACAACTACCGATTATTATATTAGACTCTTTTTTGATTATTCATAAGAATCAAAGATATTTATCTTCAAATACAGAATACACTTTCTCCAACGCTTCATCATAAGCTTCAATAGTTTTTGTTTTCTTAAGTTTTTTTATTTCTCTCTTAGCCTGAGGTAGTACTTCTTCGAAATATTCCCAGTAGCTAACCATTTTCCGTATGATAGCCTTGTCACCAGTCAGCTTTTCTTCAAATTGTCGGAACAGCATTGCATGAAAATCACTGAATACATCTATACGTTCTATTGGATATTCTGTGTCATTCTCTTTGATCATACTAGGGAGCCAAGGATCTGCAATCAAACCTCTACCAATCATCCAATGATCTATAGTTGGAAATCGATCTGATATTTTTCTAAATACTTTGACAGACGTTATATCACCATTGTAATATAACTTATGATCAGTATGCTCCATACATCGCTCAAAACTATCCCAATCCACACCCCCCACGTACAGTTGTTTGCCGATACGAGCATGAATACCAATATTTTTTAGCGGATACTTGTTGAGCACAGGAAAGGCATCCAATATTTCAGTCGGATCATAATAACCCATACGCATCTTCATTGATATTGTGATATTTGTTTCGCTATGTGCACGATCGAGAATATGATTTATCTTTTCCGGATTAGCGATCAGTCCTGAACCCATACCTCGATTAGTCACCATAGGATATGGACAGCCAAGATTCCAATTGAGTTCTGTGTATCCCAGCGACTGCACATAGTCGATAACAAATAGAAATTCGTCAGCATCGCAGGTCATCACTTGAGGAATTACTACTAAGCCTATATTATGCTTATGCTTCAGATCTCTTTGGTAGACTGGCTTGATCTCCATCTTACCATTGAGCCGGATGTAGGGTGCGTAGTAAGTATCTATACCTCCAAAATACTTATGAAAAGCATTACGAAATCTATAATCCGTAAATCCTTGTAGAGGTGAAGAAATGAGAGTATCTGGCATGATTGCAAAGATATGCCATTAGAATTAAAGGGAGTCCTAATGGATGAATCGAATCCATATGTTTGCCTCAATTACTGATCTATTCCTCTGAGTATATTTCTGCTAATTACTAGTTTTTGAATTTCACTAGTTCCTTCTCCAATAGTACATAACTTGCTATCTCTGAAAAACTTCTCAACAGGGAAATCTTTAGTATAACCGTACCCACCGTGTATCTGTATCGCATCTGTTGCCGCTTCTACACATACTTCTGATGCCATGTATTTTGCTTTGGCAGCGATGGTAGTCATCTTCATACCTTTATTTTTGAGATCTGCAGCCTTACGAGTAAGAAGTTCTGCAGCTTGGATTCGCACGGCCATATTGGCTAGTTTGAAGCTAATCGCTTGAAATCTTGATATCGGTTGACCGAATTGCTCTCTTTCTTGTGAGTACTTTACTGAAGCTTCGTATGATCCTTTAGCAATACCTAGAGATAATGCGGCTATAGAGATACGTCCACCATCAAGTATTTTCATCGCTTGTTTAAATCCTTCTCCTTCTTTGCCTAATACGTTAGTTGCAGGCACTCTACAGTCATCAAAAATCATTTCCGCAGTCTCTGAGGCTCTCATTCCTAGCTTATTTTCTTTCTTTCCTCCACTAAATCCTGGTGTGCCACGCTCCACTACAAATGCCGTGATCCCATTACTATCCAAAAGTTCACCAGTACGTGCAAGTACTACAGCTATATCTCCTGAGATACCATGTGTGATCCAATTCTTAGCTCCAGTAAGTATAAAGTCATCGCCATCTCGCTTAGCTACACATTGCATACGCATTGCATCCGAACCTGTATTTGCCTCTGTTAAACCCCAAGCTCCAATCCACTCACCAGCGGCGAGTTTAGGTAACCATTTTTTCTTCTGCTCATCATTGCCAAATTGTAAGATATGACCCGTACAAAGTGAATTATGTGCTGCAACAGATAGTCCTATAGAACTACATACCTTAGTGATTTCTTCTATTATTGTGATATACTCTTGGTAACCCAATCCAGCTCCTCCATACTCCTCAGGTACTAAGACTCCTAAGAAACCTTGCTCACCTAATTTATGCATTACATCTTTTGGAAAATGTTGCGATTCATCCCATTCCATCATTTGAGGTCTGATATGTGCTTCAGCGAATTGTTTTGCGCTTTCAGCGATCATCTCTAGATTTTCTATTTGCTCGGATGTCATCATAGTTAGAAGAATATTTACACAGTTATTTTATAACAAATTTGGAATGCAAAGTAATCACTATTTCAGTTATTCATTGCATGATATACTAACGATTGTTTGTGAAGATTGTTTCAGTGACTTAGTGTCACAATTACAGTATGTCATACGTCGAAAAATCTCCTTGGATTCTTTAGACTTGAAGGTATTATACAGCAATCCCTAATACCCATACTTCTTCTTCCACTTATCTCTCAGACTAGCTCTAATCTTATCCTCTGCTCCATTGCTTCCTGGTTCGTAGAATATACTGCCAGATAGATTGTCAGGCATATATTCTATATTAACAAAATTGTTAGCGTGGTTATGAGCATATTCATAGTTCTTGCCGTAATTCAGATTTTTCATCAGTTTGGTAGGCGCGTTGCGAAGTGGCAACGGTATCGATAGATTCCCTGTTTTTCTTACTGCAGCTTGAGCCAAATTGATCGCCATATAAGACGCATTACTCTTTGGCGAAGATGCTAGATAAACAGCTGCTTGTGCCATAGGTATTCGACCTTCAGGCATGCCTATATTTCTAACAGCGTCCATGACGGCATTGCATATAAGTAGCGCATTTGGGTTGGCCATACCAATATCTTCTGAGGCTGAGATGAGCATGCGTCTACATATAAACTTTGCATCTTCTCCTCCTTCAATCATGCGTGCTAGGTAGTATACAGCAGCATTGGGATCACTTCCTCGGATAGACTTGATAAATGCTGATGCAATATCATAATGCTGCTCTCCTGCCTTATCGTAGAGCGCCATATTGGCTTGTATGATTTCGCCGACTTTCTTATTATCGATTACCACATCCTCTTCCAGGAAATGATTGGCAACAATCTCTAGTGAATTAAGTAAGCGTCTCGCATCACCACCAGAATATTGCAGCAGTGCATCGTATTGGTTGATTGTGATGCTCTTAGTTCTTAGCTTTGAGTCTTCGATTATCGCTCTATCGATTAATCTTATTAGGTCTTCTTTGTCTAATGGCTTGAGTACATACACTTGACATCTACTTAGTAGGGCAGAAATTACTTCAAAAGATGGATTCTCTGTGGTAGCACCTATAAGAGTCACTGTGCCCTTCTCTACAGCACCCAATAGCGAGTCTTGTTGCGACTTACTAAATCTATGGATTTCATCTATAAATAAGATTGGATTAGGACTATTGAAAAACCGATTACTTTCTGCTTTGGCAATAGTCTCGCGTACATCCTTGACTCCACTATTGATCGCAGATAATGCATAGTATGGTCGCTTCAGCGTATTCGCTATAATAGAAGCCAGGGTAGTCTTACCCACTCCTGGTGGCCCCCAAAGTATGAATGATGGTATCTGCCCTGATTCTATTACATTACGAAGTACGGCACCTTGTGCCACCAGTTGCTTTTGTCCTACGAATTCATCGAGGTTCTTTGGACGCATACGTTCTGCAAGTGGCGTTGACATAGTTAAGCTATTTTTTGAAGAACAAAATTAACGAATTGAAATCAAGAAGCAATAGTAGATTCTGCAGTTGAATTTATGTCTTTCATTTATATGAATGATATATAATCTTAGAAATATGAAATCAGATTATAAGGCTAAATTGAAAGAAATCATATTGACCCTATGAGATAATGCTAATCTTACTCAAGCTATATCAATGTCCAAATACATGCGTGATCAATTTCAATTCTTTGGTATCAAATCTCCTTTGCATAAGAAATTAATCATAGAGATCAACATCCTTGTACAACCCAATCCTTCTGTCGAATATTAAGATTTTATTGAATTGCGTTGGAATAATTCACATCGTGTATGCCACTACATTGCTACAGATCTAATGGGAACGATCAACAAGAAAATGGATGTTAATTGGATCGATTTCTTAGTGTGCCTAGTCATCACAAAATCTCGGTGGGATATTGTCGATTTCTTATCACCTAATCTATTAGGTAATATCTTTTCTGTTATTTTTTTGGCGGTTTAGTACTTATATCTGATAGGTTGATTTTGCCCATCAAATTTTTACTTCGTATTATAAAATTAAACAGTCAAATGTGTTTGCTGCACAGCCCACTTTTTGAATAGATGTGTTTTCTATGGAAACACTATACTATTTCATCTTGCTCCTCTTTACCAAGTAAGACTGCAGTACAGGGTGGAACCCTTTATTAATATCTGCTTCTACGAAGTCAATATTGAATTGAAGACATTTCATCTTGAGGTCGGCAGCAAAAGCTTTTACTTTCTCTTGGTACAGTTCTTTCACTTGATTAGACTGTAATCTTATTTCTTCACTAGATTCCATATCCACGAATAGGTAGGGTCTGTTTTCATATTCAAAATCTATCTCGTGTTTCTTATCTACTACATGAAAGAGTATCACTTCGTGCTTAGCAGACTTAAGGTGCTGTAAGGCTGAGAACAAATCTTCTTCATTTTCTCCATTTCCAAACATATCACTAAAGATTATTACCATAGACCTCTTGTGTATACTGTCTGCTATCTCATGAAATGCAGAAGCGGTAGACGTAGTCTTCTTAGTCGTAGTATCATTAATTAACTTGTCTAAGTGAGTTAGCATCGTATTGTAATGCTTTGTAGATGATTTCGCTCTAGTGTGTGTATGTACATTGTCTTCAAAAAGGCTAAGACTAAATGCATCTCTTTGTTTACGGAGCAGATTCATAAGAGAGGCTCCTGCTACTGCTGAGAACTGCAATTTATTTATACCGTCACCTCCTTTAGGGAAGTACATAGATGATGAAGTATCGATTACAATCTGACATCTTAGGTTCGTTTCCTCTTCGTATCTTTTGACATACATTTTGTCTGTGCGACCATATACCCTCCAATCAACATTCTTGGTAGATTGTCCAGGATTGTATATTCTATGCTCGGCAAACTCTACAGAAAATCCATGAAACGGGCTCTTATGTAAACCTATGATAAACCCTTCCACCACTTGCTTGGCAAGAAGATCAAGATTGTTGAGTTGTCGGAGGTCAAAATTTTCGAAAAACTTCATTTAGTTTGTTGAATGTGTTGTAAGCTTAAAGATACTAGGAGTTTTCAGTCATCACTATTCAGTAAGTAGTTTTTCGGCTTTGAAGTGGCTGTTTTTAATTACCTAAGCTTTTTGAAACACTTTAGTTATTTCTAAAATGAAAAATATCGATAATCTAATATTGAATATCGAGCATTTGCATTTGTTTTTGTTAAACTTCAATCTTATCTAATTATTGTAACGAAGTAGTTTAGACTTGATAAGATGATCATTGTCAAAGGAATAGCAAAATTAGAAACAAATACCATTTGCGCCTCTCATTTTAGCTTCTTCGATCATTCCATTCCATTCTTTACTTCTATAATACAGATAAAGGTGTTATTACTTTTGTCTTCTGTGAGTTGCCCAATCACTCTAAAGTCCCTCTTTATTTCTCCCTTATCGTAATGCACATCTATTCTATATCTGTGGAAGGGAAAGTATCTCCCATATAGTTCAATTTAAGTGTACAGGCACTTAGTAAAAATAAGATAAGTAATAACGTCATATTTGGCATAGTGATTAGTGAATTAATACTGCAATAACAACCGCAACATAGATCTAAAAGCTAATTCTGTTGATTTTAGTTAGTAGAGAAATAAGAGAGTGTTAAAGAGTACTGCCAAATGAAGACTATCTCACAAACAACATCTTACCCTCCTCCAATCCTTTGCTATATACGTATCCTTCTTTATTGAATTTTGTAAGACCTTCGGGAGTATTAATTTTATGATCGACAATGAATCGCGCCATATATCCACGAGCTTTCTTAGCGCTAAATGATACAAATTTTAGTTTGCCATTGCGCTCTTCTCGAAAGTCTATATCTATGATTTTCGCCTTGAGTTTCTTCTGATCTACAGCTTTGAAGTATTCGTTGGAAGCTAGATTGATTATTGTCTCAGATTTCAGTTCGGCCAAATCTTTATTGAGTTGATTAGAGATTTTGCTTCCCCAAAATTCATAAAGATTCTTTCCTTTATTGTTTTCGAGCTTAGTACCCATCTCTAGTCTGTAGGCTTGCATCTTGTCCATGGGCCTTAGAACGCCGTATAATCCACTTAGAATACGAATGTGCTTCTGAGCATACTTTACATCATTTTTATTGGCCGTATCTGCGTCAAACCCCTGGTATACATCACCTCGGAATGCATATAAAGCTGCTGCTGAAAATTCATCAGGATAGTCTTTTTTAAATTGCGTGTACCTCGCTACATTTTCTATTCCTAGTTTTTCGCTGATATGCATCAATTCGCAAAGATCTTCTAAACCCATTTTCTTGAGCATACGCACGAGCTGCATCGTTTCAGTAGGAAAGGAGTGCTTAGTATGAAGGTCAGAATATTTATCTTTCTCGATGTCTAGTGATTTGGCAGGAGAGAGGAGTGTTATCATATTTGATGTATTCGTGTATTGGTAATTAATTAATCAGGGCAAAAATAACTTTAGTCTTTTATAATCTCGAAATGAAGTTACTGATAAGACCTCTAAGCCGAGACGTAAAAAAGCCCTACTAGATAACTCTAGCAGGGCGTATATTGTTCGTCAAACAAAAAGATTACTCTCCTCCTGGCTTGATTAAACTATTGTCCCCAGCTGGTACACCTTGGCTTTCTTCTGGCTTCAAAACTTTACCTAATACTTTTACTACTTTAGGATCACCAGCTTCGTTAGTCGTGAAAGTTATTTTTTTGCTGAATTTTCCAATTCTGTTAGTCGCGTATCTTACTTCGATCTTGTCTGTCTGACCTGGCATGATTGGCTCTTTCGGCCATGTAGGTACTGTACATCCACATGATCCTCTTGCATTTTTGATAACTAGTGGCTCAGTACCTGTATTTGTGAAGTTAAGGACTCTTAGAGGCTCACTATCTTTTTCAATTACACCGTAATCTACTTCCATCGCTTCAAAGGTCATAATTGGCCCTGATGTTGGAGCAGCTGCGCTTGCTTCTTTTTTCATTTCAAAGGTTGGGGCTGGATCGGTCTGCGCATTCATTGCTACTAATCCAAAAACCATGAAAAGGGCAGAAAGTATTGATTTCTTCATTTTTAAATATGTTGTAATTAAATAATTTGCTAGTTGTGCATGCCTCTAAGTATCCAAAATCATTAATAAAGGTAATAATATTTATAACACGAATACTATTCCAAGATTCCCTTTAGATCGTTAATATGTTGTTAATCTGTATTTAATAAATGTCATTCACTTGTCTATTAAGCAATTGAAAAATTAATAATATTGCAAAGACCTACAATGTCTGAATACCGAAGTAGTTGACTTAATTGTATGTAATAGCTACAATTAGTGGAACAGATATTTGTTGATCTTACCTTTTTTAAGACAATCATTTCATTTAATTCTATGATTTAATAAAGAGACCTTGCTTAGAGACTTTCTATCTCATATTATAGAAGTCCTATTAATTTTGATCAAGATTCCTTACCTTTGTAGGACCTTAGAACAACCTATTGACAACTCTTTCTTATTGTAGATGTTATACTAATTGAGGGAGTTATCATTCTTTTTAGTCTCTTTGTTGGCGTAAACTTTTTCGCTAACTTTCAAGATTACTTCTGTCGAATGTAATTTGTTAGAGTTGAAGGTGTTCGTGAAAGTTTTGTTAACCATAAAATATATTCTCATATATGGCAGATATCAGTACACTTGATCCTAATATATTAAATGCAGATACGGATTTTGAGCAGAATATTATCCATGATTTATGGATATCATTAGTTAGTAGAGAGGCTAGTTTATTAGGTCGAAAAGAAGTGCTTACCGGTAAAGCTAAATTTGGAATATTAGGGGATGGAAAGGAAGTGCCGCAAGTTGCAATGGCGAGAGCATTTCAAAAAGGTGACTGGAGATCAGGCTATTATAGAGATCAGACTTTTGCCTTGGCAACAGAGATATGTGGGGTAAAGGAGTATTTTGCTCAACTTTATGCTGACTCAGATAACGATACACAGTCCAAAGGGCGTCAAATGAATGCACACTTTGCTTCGCCTACAATCGACAAAGAAGGAAATTGGTTAGATACAACGGAAACCTATAATTCATCCTCTGATGTATCATGTACTGCAGGACAAATGTCTAGAGCATTAGGGATCGCACTAGCTTCCAAGAAGTTGAGGAATTTGGAAGATATGAAATCTGTACTAACTCATACTGGAAACGGTAACGAGATCAGTTGGTGTACTATAGGTGATGCAAGTACAAGTGAAGGCGCATTTTGGGAAACTATTAATGCTGCCGCCGTAATGCAAGTACCCCTACTTACGGTAGTTTGGGATGATGGATATGGTATATCAGTACCAACCGAGCTACAGACAGCAAAGGGGAGTATATCCAAGGCTCTTGAAGGCTTTTTGATAGATGATGAAGGAAATGGCATTCGTATGTATACAGTCAAGGGATGGGATTATGCCGCTTGTGTAGCGATATTCGAAAAAGCTGCTGCTAAGATGAGGGAAGATCATGTCCCTGCACTTGTGCATGTACAGGAACTGACTCAACCGCAAGGACACTCTACCTCTGGTAGCCATGAAAGATACAAAAGTGCAGATAGGCTAAAGTGGGAAAAAGAGCATGATTGTATAGAGTTGATGGGTGCTTGGATGATTGATAACAATATCATCTCAGAAGAGAAACTTGTCGAAATGAAATCTGAGGCAATTAAATTTGCTCAAAAAGAAAAGCAAGCAGCTTGGGATAACTTTATCAATCCGGTAAATGATTTAAAGACTAGTCTATTTGAGATATATGAAAGTATAAGAGGATCAAGCCCAGAAGTAGATAAAGTAATCAAAGGACTAGAATCATACTTAGGACCTCTTTTTCATAATTTGACAGATAGTGCACGTCATATGCGAAGAGCATTGATTTTATCAGGATTGGAAGTGCCGGCAGAGATAACTAGTTTTATAGATCAATCATACGACACAGCGCATGATAGATATCATACACATCTATATAGTCATAGTGATAATGCAGCACTTGAGATACCTGTCGTACATGCGGAATACTCTGAAGAGAGTAAGAAGATGAATGGGTATGAAATACTCAATACATTTTTTGATATGACTCTTGAAACTAGACCTGAGGTTATTGCCTTTGGTGAAGATGTAGGGCAGATCGGTGATGTCAATCAAGGTTTTGCAGGCTTACAGAGTAAGTACGGTAACGAGAGAGTTTTCGATGCAGGTATTCGTGAGTGGACGATCATGGGTCAAGCCATTGGTACTGCTCAGAGGGGACTTCGACCTATAGCTGAGATTCAGTATTTGGATTACCTTATTTATGGCTTATCCCCACTGATGGATGATTTATGCACACTGAGGTATAGATCTGGAGGGATACAGCAGTCGCCAGCGATTATTCGGACTAGAGGACATAGACTCGAGGGAATTTGGCATGCAGGATCTCCATTAGGACTAATGGTCAATGCACTAAGAGGAATGTATGTTTGTGCTCCTCGTAATATGGTACAGGCTGCTGGTATGTATAATACATTACTTCAGTCAGATGATCCAGCGATAGTTATAGAATGCCTCAATGGTTATAGGCTTAAAGAAGTACTGCCTGATAATCTGTTAGAGTTCACAGTGCCATTAGGTGTACCTGAGATTATGACAGATGGAACGGATATCACTATAGTATCATATGGATCAACACTTCGAGAAGCGCAGAAAGCTGTAGATATGCTTGAAGATGCAGATATCTCAGTAGAGCTTATAGATGCACAGACATTGTTGCCATTTGATTTAGAGGGTATGATCGTAAATTCGTTACAGAAGACTAATCGTATTCTGTTTGTAGATGAAGACATTCCTGGAGGAGCTACAGCTTACATGATGCAACAAGTTTTAGAGGAGCAAGGCGGTTACCAGTACTTGGACTCTAAGCCTCAGACACTATCAGCAAAGGAACACCGTACTCCATTTGGATCAGACGGTGATTACTTTACTAAACCACATGCGATAGATGTATATGAGAAAGTATACGCTATGATGAAAGAGTCCCAACCAGATATGTATTTGTAAGGTTTTTAACAACAAATTATCGTAGTCAATAATATATCATTGAAGTAAAATATTACATTTACAAAGTTAACAATTTGTGAATCCTCCGTGAACGAGAAATTAGTAATCATTCCTACTTACAATGAGATTGAAAACATCAATCTCATCATCCCAGCTGTCCTAGAGCTAGAGGTAGATTTTCACGTATTGATCGTAGATGATGATAGCCCAGATGGTACTGCTGATGAAGTAAAGAATTGGCAGTTGAAACATCCTAACAAGGTTCACATGTTGCAGAGGAAAGGCAAACTTGGTCTTGGTACTGCATATATCGCTGGATTCAAATTTGCATTGGACAAAGGGTATGAATACATATTCGAAATGGATGCAGATTTCTCGCATAATCCTAAAGATCTGCTAAGATTATTTAAGGCTTGTCAAGATGGTGCAGATATCTCAATAGGTTCGCGCTATGTCAAAGGCGGAGGGCTAGAAAACTGGCCTCTAGATCGTAAGTTATTGTCCTACGGTGCATCTATATACGTTCGTTCCATCACATGGATGATGATCAAGGATCCGACTGCAGGTTTTGTCTGTTATACTAATAAGGTGTTGTCTACCTTTGATCTAAATAAAATTAGATTTATAGGCTACGCGTTCCAGATCGAAATGAAATATTCGGCTTGGAAGAATGGGTTTAAGCTAGTAGAAGTGCCGATTACTTTCAAAGATAGAGAGCTCGGTCATTCCAAGATGAACTCCAATATCGTATCTGAAGCGATGAAAGGGGTAATCAGTATGCGCTGGTTAGGTATGAAAGGGTATTATAAAGCCTAACTGTTTGAAGTTTAAACCAGAAATAATTTTCAAAAAAACACTATCGAATTAATAAACCTCTAGGGTATAGTCATCGTACTTTATCGTGTCCACCTTAATGTATGGTCGAGCCAGTATCGATTTGGTGATAATGTTGCTTACTTCGACCAGGCATTCAGGTTAATCATGAATTTTCATTATTTGTATTAGCGTCAAGAAGAACGTTATTGATATACAGGTTTTTAATTACGACAAAGGTTCGAACTCAGGTATTGAATTAAATTTAAACATTTTCACTTCCGGTTTTAAGCTTATTTTGAATATAACCATCATACTCTTTGCTAAGATACTATTGTTCTGTCTATGGTTTTTTTATCCCTTGATACAAGGAGATTTTAATTATATAAGATTCTAATTGTTTACCACTTATCTCCATTATTTACCAATATTAATATAATCTGGGGATTAATTCCCACTCATTAATTCAAGAGAAAAGCATTCATATTGTTTCTTTATATAGAGACCTACTACCATTGTGAAAATATTTTATTGAGGCCTTATATTTTGTTTTATATATATTATTATTATTTAATGTGATTAGTATTTTGTTTATTAATCAATTTATAATCCTCTATTTAAATATTTTATATATTATTATTTTATTTAATATAATATTATATATTTGTATTAGCTTGATAAATGAATTGAGCTTGTAGAAATTTTGAAACGCTGTATTGTCGATTAAGGGTAGTGTTTATAAGCAAATTATTTATAATGTATAAGTGATTTGTTTACACTTTAGAACATATGTTATTTTTTTTAATGTTTTATAAAAGTTTTGTGGGAAATAGTGGGAAAATGTAGAATTCGTGTCTATATTTGATTTATCAACCGCAAACAATGACACCCAGATTTAATTACCATGGTGAATACTCTTGCAAACTAGATGCAAAGGGGAGATTGAAGCTACCAGCTGGGCTGGTGGAGCAACTAGGGGGTATGCCAATGGAAATTATTATGAATCGTGGTGTGGAAGATTGTCTGCGAATTTTCTCAAGTAACGCTTGGGAACAAAAGACGAAAGAATTAATAAACCGACTCAATCCTAACAATAGCAAGCATAGAACGCTAGCTCGTTACATTAATAGGGGAGTTACTAAGTTGAGCGTTGACTCAAATGGCCGAATTTTGATACCGAAGACTCTTATGGAGTTTGCTGGTTTAGAGAAGGAAGTTATAGTTAACGGCAATCTAAGTGAAATTGAAATCTGGTCCAAAGATCGTTATGAAAACGGCCTTGAGTGGGATCAAGAAGCATATTCAAGTTTACTAGATGAGGTACTTGGTGATGATGACACTATTTCGGATGGGTTAGAGCAGCTCTTACGCTAATGCAAGAATATCATATTCCTGTATTATTAGAAGAGAGTCTCGCAGGGCTTGGTATTGTATCTCACGGAACATATGTCGATGTGACATTTGGCGCTGGTGGACATTCCAAATCAATTTTAAATAAACTTGATGCTAAAGGGCATCTGTATGGTTTTGATCAAGATGAAGATGCAGTAGCTAACATTGAAGCTTCGGATCAGTTTACTTTCATCGCTTCTAACTTTAAGTATCTCGATAGATTCATGAGATATTATGATAAGTTGGGTAAAGTGGATGGTGTGTTAGCTGACTTGGGTGTGTCGTCTCATCAGTTTGATATCCCTGAAAGAGGGTTTTCTTACCGATTTGATGCAAAGTTAGACATGCGTATGGATGTTGCTCAAGAGTTTTCGGCTCTAGATTTATTGGCAACGTACAATGAGCAGCAATGGGTAGGTATTCTTAGTGAATACGGAGAAGTGCGTAATTCTAAAACTTTGGCTAGGGCTTTAGTTCGGAATAGGCATAAGATCAAAACAACATTTGAATTAAATGAATTGCTCTCAGAAATGAGAATAGGCCCTGAGTATAAATATTTTGCTAAGGTCTATCAGGCAATACGTATAGAAGTAAATGATGAAATCGGTGTGCTCCGGGAAATGTTGAATGCAGCATTGGAGGTACTGAGGCCAGGCGGCTGGTTGTCGGTAATAAGTTACCACTCACTAGAGGATCGCCAAGTAAAGAATTTTATGAAGAGCGGAAATTTTGAAGGAGAGCTAATTCAAGATGATTTTGGTAAAGTAGAGCTTGCGTTCAAAGTAAAGACGAAGAAGCCGATCTTACCAAGTGAAGAAGAAGCGGTGAGGAATACAAGATCGAAAAGTGCAAAATTAAGAGTTGCGCAAAAGTTGTAGCTCTTAGATACAAATTGAAATAAAAACAACGAGTAGCGGAAGGAGTGGAAGTGTTTATAAGACTATTACTTACACTTAATCTTAAACTTAATTAGCTATATAGATGTCAGAGATCCTTAATAAGAAAACTACACTTTATCGATTTAAGGGAATCGAATGGATATTTATGAATTTGCCGTTTGTGTGCTACCTAGCGTTATTGGGTATTGTGTATATATATAATGTACATAATACTGAAAAAAATCTCAGGAGAATCGAGACTCTAGAGAAGGTAGTAAAAAATACAGAATCGCAATATATGAACCTCAAACAAGAGGTTATGTATGGTAGCACACAATCGCAAATGCAAGACAAAGTAGCTAGTATGGATTTAAAATATACTGGTCAACTACCTAAGAAAATCAAAGTGGACAAAAGGAAAAAGTCTACTAAGAAATAAACAGGGTAGTGGTCTATATGAGACTACTGATGAAAAAGAAGAGTGAATTGCTTGTTAGGTTATATATGGTTGTCGGTGCTTTTGCGCTGGTTGTAGTCCTGATATTCTATAGAGTAGTCAAGGTAAATGTCTTTGAAGGAGATAAGTGGAGAGAAAAAGGTAATGTACACGTGAAATGGAGGCCAATAGAGGCTGACAGAGGTGATATATACGCGATGGATGGAAGTCCTTTGGCTACATCGCAACCGTTCTTTGAAATACGAATGGATTTACAAGTCTTGAAAGACAAACTATTTAATAGTAAAGTAGATTCGCTTGCTTATAGATTGAGTAAAATGTTTCCAGCGGGAAAAACAAAATTTCAATGGAAGTCATTTTTGCAAACTCAGCGAAGTAAAGGAAATAAGTATTGTCTAATCGCAAAAGATCTGACAATCGCCCAGAAAGAAACTGTTGTAGGTTTCCCTGTGCTTAGAAATAGTAAGTATAAGGGTGGGGCTATAGTTGATAGATACTTTAAAAGAAGAAAGCCTTTTCGTGAACTAGCAAGTAGAACAATAGGAGTAGATCGTGAAAACGCTGATAAGATAGGCTTGGAGGGCTATTTTGATAAATTTCTAAAAGGGGCTAATGAGAAGAGGCTCATGAAATTTATTCCTCCAGATTGGATTCCTGTCTACGATCCGTCAGAGTTTGAACCACAAAGTGGGGATGATATTTATACGACTATAGATATAGATATTCAAGATATTGCTCATACTGAACTTGAGGCTGCATTAGTAAAGTATGAAGCGGAGGCAGGAACAGTGGTAGTAATGGAAGTAGCTACAGGAGCAATCCGAGCTATCTCTAATCTGTCTGCAGATGGTAAAGGCAACTATAGAGAATTTTACAATCATGCAATTGGAAGATTAAGTGAGCCGGGATCTACTTTTAAGCTGGCAACTGTATTGGCGCTTATGGATGATAACTATGCACAGTTAGATAGTAAAGTGGATTTTAATAAGGGTAAAATGAAATTCTATGATCAAACTATGTATGATAGTGAATGGCATGGAATAGAAACTGCAGATTTGCGTAAAGCTTTTGAAATTTCAAGTAATGTAGGAATTGCTAACCTAGCTAATCAACATTATAATAAAGCTGGTGGGAATACTAATTTTATAAGGGCACTAAAAAGATTTGGATTATTGGATCCAACAGGAATTGAATTAATAGGGGAGAAGCATCCGTATGTTAAAGATCCTATCAAGGATAAAAAGGAGTGGTTTGGTACTACAATTCCATGGATGGCTCATGGGTATGAGCTTATGTTTACGCCACTACAGATTTTAAATTTGTACAATACAGTTGCTAATGATGGTAAGATGATGAAGCCATACTTAGTTTCTAAGATAAAGCAAGGTGATAAATTGATTAAAGATTTTCCACCTAGAGTAATAAGTGAAAAAATAGCATCTTCTAATGCAATACAAGGTGCGCAAGATCTACTCGAAGGAGTAGTGATAAGAGGGACAGGTAGAAAATTGCGATCGGAATATTTTGGTTTTGCAGGAAAGACTGGTACGACACGTATCAATTATGCCAAAAAAGAAGAAGAAAAGAAATACAATGCCTCATTCGCAGGGTATTTTCCAGCAAAGAATCCCAAGTATTCGATGATGGTAGTAGTCTATACTCCCCATGGAAAATATTACGGTGGTTCGGTAGCGGGTCCAGTCTTTCGAAATGTAGTTGAAAAAGTACATAACTTGAAACTAGATCTTAACAAAGCGATCAATCAGGGCTCCCAGTTAGTTGCTGCAGCTAATCTTCCAAAGAGAAGAATAGGATACAAGAAAGATTTTGAAAAAGTATTTGAATATGTAGGTATTGAATATAAAAATAAATCAAAATCTAATTGGGTGGCAGTAGATCCATTTGACAATAAAATGCTTATCGATAAGAAAAGTATTATAAAATCAGAAGTTCCTGATGTGAGGGGGATGGGTGCAAGAGATGCAGTTTATGTGTTAGAAAGTCTTGGACTATTAGTGGAGCTAGAAGGTGAAGGACAAGTAAGGAGGCAATCAATAAAGCCAGGAGCAAATGCGACTGAGCAAAAAATAAAAATCTATTTGGATTAAGAATAAATTAATAATTGATTAATTAATAATTGTTGATTCTAATTAGATGTTGAAAAAAGTAAATAAAAAGTTATTTGAAATAATTCCAGATGATATTCGGATTAATATCGATCATCGTGAGCTGGAAGTAGTACAGATAGAGATAGATAGTAGAAGGGTAAGTACTCAAACATTATTTATAGCCATCAAAGGTCATCAAGTAGATGGTCACAATTATATAGCTAATGCAATAAAAGCAGGAGCCACCGTGATCGTATACAATGAAAAGATCGATGTACAGTTAGAGGAAGGGATAGTTTTTATTCCTGTCTCGGATACTTCTAAGTATGCTGGACTCATAGCGCATAAGTTCTATGATGAGCCATCTTATGATACTCAGCTTATTGGTGTGACAGGTACTAATGGAAAAACAAGTGTAGTAACACTTCTTTATCAAGCAATGACAGAGATGGGTTACAAAGTAGGATTGATTTCTACTGTCCAGAATAGGATAGGAGATGTAATTATCAATGCTACACATACTACACCTGATGCCATTAATCTGAATAGACTCTTAGCCGATATGGTAGAGAATTGCTGCGACTATGTATTCATGGAAGTAAGTTCACACGCTATCGATCAGCAAAGAATATCAGGGCTAAAATTTAGAGTGGCAGCATTCACTAATATTAGTCATGATCACCTAGATTATCATGATACTTTTAAAGAATATATTTGGACGAAGAAAAAGTTTTTCGACTATTTAGATGAGGAAGCTATAGCTATTTCCAACATTGATGATAAGAGAGGCGAGGTTATGTTACAAAACACCTCAGCTACTGTAAAGACGCTTGCATTAAGAAGTTCAGCCGATTACAAAGCCAAGATAATCACAGATTCCATTGAGGGGTTGCATATGATTATAGATAGACAGGAAGTTTACTTTCAACTTTCTGGCCGATTCAATGCTTACAATTTATCGACTGTATATGCGATTCTTAAGGAGAGCGGCTTACCATCAGATGAGATATTACCTGTACTCAGCCAATTAAAAGGTGCTGAAGGTAGATTTGAAAAGATTATCCATCCGATCACTAAGACGTGTGCCATAGTAGACTATGCTCATACTCCTGATGCGTTAGATAATGTATTGCAGACTATTCTGCAGACAAAATATGATACTCAGAATATCATAACAGTCATAGGCTGCGGTGGTGACAGAGATAAAGCAAAGAGACCTAAGATGGCTCAGATAGCAGCATCACTTTCTAGTAGAGTAGTGTTAACTAGTGATAATCCAAGATCAGAGGATCCTGAAAAGATTCTCGATGATATGGAAGCGGGATTAAAAAATAAAAATGCAGATCATGTACTGCGTATGGTAGATAGGAAGCAAGCTATCAGGACAGCTATAGCGCTGTCAAGAGACAGAGACATAATATTAGTAGCTGGTAAAGGCCACGAAAAGTATCAAGATATCAAGGGAGAAAAGTTTCTCTTCGATGATAAAGAAATTATAAGAAATGAATTTAATCGGACTTAGAAATAAGATCGATGAATAAGAAATAATTAAATTATTAATAAGTCAATTGATCGATTAACAATTTAATAAAGATTTAGGTTCTATTATCATTCTCAGGTTGGTTTTAACAGTTGCAGTAGGGTTACTACTGGAAAAAGTTCTGGAGTCCTACTGCACTGTTAAATATTTCTCTTCACACTGGTAATGTGGAGTAGAAATAAGTTAAAAGTGAATGAGTAGAATTAATACTTTACAACTCTCAAGGTTCTATATGAAGAGATGCAAGGATTGTGCCAAAGGTCAAGTGATTAAATTTTGATTTTAGGTTAATTACATTTTTAAGTGATCCATCCAATCTTGGCTAGTGTCATGTTGGTTTTGGAATTTGAATTTTTCAATTTTTTGAAATTTTCTTTTGAAAAAAGATTGAGATGTTATATCACATATTTGAATATTTAGAAAAACATTATCATGTTGGAGGCGCAGGCCTCTTTCAATATATATCTTTTAGAGCCGGAGCGGCGATTATCACTTCATTATTGATATCGCTTTTATTCGGAAATAGGATAATACGTTCTTTGAAACGATTGCAAGTAGGAGAGACAGTTAGAGAGTTAGGTCTCGATGGTCAAAAAGAGAAAGAGGGAACACCAACAATGGGTGGCTTTATTATTCTATTAGCGACCTGGGTACCTTGTTTACTGTTTGCTAGATTAGATAATATATATATCATCTTGATGCTAGTGACTACATTATGGATGACGGCCATAGGATTTGCAGATGATTATATCAAAGTCTTTAAGAAAGACAAAAATGGACTCGCAGGTAAATTTAAAATATTTGGCCAGGTGGTCTTAGGCGTAGTTGTAGCTATAGTAATGCTATATCATAGTGACGTTGTCATCAGAATGCCTATCGAAGACGCGATTGCTGGTGGATACGAAGTTATGGATGAGTTTACTACTGAGGTTACGACAATAGGCCAAGCTAAAGAGATGGTAAATATGGCTTATGTAAAGTCTACATTGACTAACATACCATTTTTCAAAGGGAATAATTTTGAATATTCTTCATTGTTAGGATTCTTAGGAGATAATGGCAAACATCTAATCTGGATTGTATTTTTGCCGATTGTAATATTTATAATTACTGCTGTGTCTAATGCCGCGAATCTTACTGATGGTATTGATGGATTAGCTACTGGAGTATCTGCTATCATAGGTGCAACTTTAGGGATACTAGCTTATGTATCTGGTAATACTATTATTGCAGACTATCTTAATATATTATATATACCACACTCTGGAGAGCTAGTAATATTTGCTGCTTGTTTTGTCGGAGGCTGTGTAGGATTTCTTTGGTTTAATAGTTATCCGGCTAAAGTCTTTATGGGTGATACTGGTAGTCTAACTATTGGAGCGATTATCGCCACAATGGCAATACTATTAAGAAAAGAATTTTTAATCCCAATACTCTGTGGAATATTCGTAGTAGAGAATATTTCAGTTGTATTACAAGTAGGATACTTTAAATATACAAGAAAAAAATACGGTGAAGGTCGAAGGATATTCAAAATGGCACCGTTGCATCACCACTTCCAAAAACAGGGAATGCACGAAGCTAGAATAGTCACAAGATTTTGGATCGTAGGAATAATATTAGCTGTATTAACAATGATCACTTTGAAGGTGAGATAGGAAATTATAAATTATCAATTATAAAATTATTGATTCCAGCGTAATGTATACGTCGTATATGAATTAATAATCAATCAATAAATGAATTAATAATGATTGTCATAATTGGAGCTGGCGAAAGTGGAATAGGTGCAGCACTACTTGCAAAGAAACTAGATCAACCAGTATATGTAACTGATGTTGGAGTGATCAAAGAAGAATATAAAGAAGAATTAATTAGTAATAAGATCGACTTTGAAGAAAGCGGTCATGATTTTGACAGATTAAAAAATGCTAAGCTAGCAATAGTTAGTCCTGGTATTCCCGATGGAGCAAATCCAATAAAGGTTTTGATGGAAGCTGGAGTGGAGATTATATCTGAGATAGAGTATGGGTATCGTAATACTGATGCGACTATCGTAGCGATCACAGGAAGTAATGGTAAGACTACCACTACTGGACTAATATATCATATCCTCAGAGATGCTGAATATGATGTTGCCATTGGAGGAAACTATGGTATAGCTATGTGCAGAGTATTGGCTTTTAGACAACCAGAGTATTTTGTCTTAGAGCTAAGTAGTTTTCAGTTAGAAAAGGTAAATACTTTTAGAGCTGATATTGCCATCATACTTAATGTCACTCCGGATCACTTGGATAGATATGAGTATAACATGGATCTCTATGTAAAAGCAAAAATGAATATTGTCAATAATCAAACAATTGAAAATATGATCATCTATAATGGTGATGACAGATATATCCAGAGTAATCTGGATAAACGAAATCTCCCTTCGACAAGGAGAATTTCACTTTCGACTAAGGACTACAATTCTGGGTTGGTATCTACAGATACCAACCTAGTTTTCCAAACTCAGTTGAAAGGTGTTCATAATCTTTTTAATGCAAGCTGTGCAATAGCTGCCTGCAGAGGAATCGGATTATCTGAAACACAAATCGCCTTTGGGCTTGCGACATTTACAAACATGGCGCACCGCATGGAGTCGATAGCTGTAATCAAAGGAGTACAGTATATTAATGATAGTAAAGCGACTAATGTGGACGCAGTTTTTTATGCACTCGATGCGATGACTACACCAGTAATCTGGATCGCAGGAGGTGTAGACAAAGGCAACGACTACACTCAACTCGATCAACTTGTCAAGAAAAAGGTGAAAGCACTTATTTGTATGACAGCATATCCAGAGCCATTAACTACAGCTTTTGGAAATGTAATAGAGGAGATCATGATAACAGAAAATGTCGACGAAGCGATCAGACTAGCAGCTCATTATGCAGAGGATGGAGATACAGTATTATTATCTCCAGCATGTGCAAGCTTCGATCTATTCAATAACTATATGGATAGAGGAGAACGATTTAGAGATGCTGCGCTACGTTTGTTGGTCGAGCAAAATTAAGACATGAACTATGTCCTTTAGAATATTTATAATGACATATGTTAAGAGTCATAAATAATAAAAATGAAAAGTAGAATAATTAAGCAGATTCTACAAAGTATAACGGTTATCTAGTAATTAAGGAGATTAGATAACTTATAATAAGAAGACAGACTAGACAATCGATTACTGTGATTACTTCATAGTAAAACTTAGGCGTATGCTTGTGTGATTGGACAGTATTTTAAGAAAACTACAAAATAAGCCCATTGTCAGGAATAGCGACAATTCATGAAAATCTTAAAGGCGACAAAGCCATTTGGCTTATCGTTGCCCTTCTGAGTCTAGCATCTTTGTTGGCTGTGTATAGTGCAACAGGTAGTATGGCGTATAAGATGCGTGGGGGTGATACGGAGTATTACCTATTCCAGCAGACTTTCTTTCTGCTAGCAGGTATGGGGGCTATGTATGGGGCATATAGATTAGATTATATGCAATATTCAAAGTGGGCTCCATTGCTACTCTTAGTTGCAGGATTGGCTTTATTGTGGACTTTAGGATTCGGTACAGAGGTGAATGAAGCCAAGAGGTGGATTGCTCTTCCTTGGATTGACAAAACAATTCAAACTTCAGATTTTGCTAAGCCAGTACTAATTATCTGGGTCGCTAGAGCACTAGCGGTGAAGCAAGATTATATCAAAGATTTTAAACAAGCATTTCTTCCTATTATCATGCCTGTGATAATAATCTGTCTATTGATTGCACCAGAAGATTTGTCGACAGCCGCATTACTTTTTGTGACATGTCTGTTAATGATGTTTATAGGTAGGATATCATTTAAGTTTGTCTTTCTATTAATTATTATGGGAATCATTGGGCTAAGTATTTTAGTAATGATTGGATCGGTATTTCCTGATCTAGTAAGAGTAGATACATGGATCAGTCGTATCAATGATTTTATGTACAATACTGATGGTGGATATCAACTTCAGCAATCTAAGATAGCCATTGCAAGTGGGGAGATAACAGGTGTCGGACCAGGTAACAGTATGCAGAGAAATTTCTTGCCATTCGCTTATGCAGATTTTATATATGCTATCATAGTTGAAGAATATGGCCTTATAGGAGGATTTACGATACTCGGTTTATACTCATGGTTACTCTTTAGATGTACACGAATAGTAACTAGGTGCCCAAAAACATTTGGAGCTATACTGGCTATGGGTTTGTGTTTAAATATAGTAATACAGGCATTCGCCAATATAGCGGTATCAGTGCAACTGGTTCCGGCGACAGGATTGACACTTCCATTAGTAAGTATGGGTGGTACTTCTATATTATTTACCTGCATTTCTCTGGGTATTATCCTGAGTGTAAGCAGATATGTAGAGGAGGCACAATACAAGCAAGCTGCCATAGAAAAGATGGAAAATGCGAGTATTAATTAGTGGAGGAGGAACAGGTGGACACGTCTACCCAGCGATAGCGTTAGCCAATGCGATTAAGGATAAAGATCCTTCTGCGGAAATATTATTCGTAGGTGCGCAAGGAAAACTTGAAATGAAAAAAGTCCCTGCAGCAGGATATTTTATAAAAGGACTTTGGATTAGTGGTTTTCAGAGAAAATTGAGTATTAGAAATTTATTATTTCCATTTAAACTCGCTTCTAGTCTGTATAGAGGACGAAAAATAATAATGGACTATAAGCCAGATGTGGTTGTAGGTGTAGGGGGGTATGCAAGCGGACCGATATTACAGGTAGCTAGTATGATGAAGATCCCTACTTTAATTCAAGAACAAAATTCTTATCCAGGTATTACGAATAAAATACTTGCTAAGAAAGTGAATAAAATTTGTGTTGCGTATGATGGAATGGAACGATTTTTTCCATCTGAAAAAATAATTTTCACAGGTAATCCTGTAAGGAGAGATTTATATGATATACAAATTAATAGAGAAGAAGCAAAGGCTTCTTTTGGTATCGACAACGATCATAAAACGGTTTTAATTTTTGGTGGGAGCCTAGGAGCAAGACGTATCAATGAATCAGTTGAAGGTGCTTTTGACATGATTAAAAGGCATTCGGAGATCAACTATATTTGGCAGGTTGGTAAAATGTATTTCGATGAATATTCTTGCGGTGTGGTAGCCGCATTGCCGAATATAACAGTGCTTCCATTTATTGAGAGAATGGACTATGCATACGCTGCGGCTGACGCAGTCGTATGCAGAGCTGGTGCACTGACGATCTCCGAGATTGCCCTTATTAATAAACCTGCAGTACTCATACCGAGTCCTCATGTTGCTGAAGACCATCAAACGAAAAATGCGATGGCATTAGTCAATAATGATGCGGCTCTAATGGTACATAATGCAGAAGCTAAAGAAAAAATGATTCCAACGATATTGGAATTGTTGAGTGATGAAAAGTTGCAACAATATTTAGTATGCAATTTGAAGAAGATGGGTAGACCCAATGCGACGAGTGAAATTGT
>TARA_B110000483_G_scaffold240497_1_pt1 | contig 23259 bp, 18 predicted proteins | sample TARA_B110000483 | Tara Oceans TARA_B110000483 (sample SAMEA4398176) | marine metagenome | biome: Polar Biome; feature: [SRF] surface water layer (ENVO:00010504); material: water (ENVO:00002006), including particulate matter (ENVO:01000060) such as... | depth 5 m
TCATAGACCTATCTACGAATTTCCACGACTTGTCAGGCACATACTATACGCTTTCAGGTGATTTTGACTCATTTAAACAAAATGTAAAAACAAATGATCTGTCAGTAAATAATATAACTCTTAAGTCAGGTAATAATATAAATTTTTTATCTGATGTTTCATTTAATCAAAATGTAAATATAACAGGTGATTTAATCATTGATGGCTCATTTAATTTTAATGAAGTAATACAAAATATTACCACAGTAAATAATGAAATACTAGTAAGTACGCAATTAGATATATCCAATCAGGGAACTGGACCAGCATTAGAAGTTACACAAATTGGAACAGGAGATACAAATGATGTTGCGCTTTTTAAATCAGGAGTAAGTGATAGTGATAAAGCATTTGAAATAAAACACGACGGAAAATCCATATTTTATAAAGATGTTTCGTTTATTGGTAAAATTATAGGTGATATTAGTAATGAATCATTTAATGATTTATCTGGTAAGCATTATACATTGTCAGGTGAATTTGATAATTTCAAAGAAAATGTAAAAACAAATGATTTGTCAGTAAATAATATTACCGTAAGATCTGGTAGCAAGATAACAATTACGGCACAGGATGTTTCCTTTAATGGTAAAATATCTGGAACAGACGCTTCATTTACAGGATTAAGTGTTGGTAAGTTGATGGGATACTCACCAATAGAAGTAATGCATGATTTGTCATTGAATCAGCGGTTGATTGTACACGATGCTTCTTTTAGTCGAATTCAGGCAATTGATAATAGCATGATATTAGTGGGAGATTTATCTGTAAATGGCAATATATTTTTTAGTGATAATTTGTATCAAAATGGAACATTGTTTGAAGGCGGAGGCGGTGGAGGCGGAACTGATGTATCATTTGATAGAATAGGCGAGTTTACCAATGGGATAGGAACCAGATTTGAGAACACAATAGATGTAACGGGTAAAGTTAGAGCTTCTGATGATGTAATATCATTTTACTCATCATCGGATAGCAGATTGAAAACAAATATTAGAAAAATAAATAATGCAACTGAAATAATAAAAAACATTAGAGGAATACGATTTAATTGGAATCATAACGCGTATGATTTGAATTCAAATGTCGATTTAAGTAAGGATGAGATAGGAGTAATAGCACAAGAAATAGAGAAACATTTACCGGAGGTAATTAAAACCGGATTAAATAACTATAAAGCCGTGCGTTATGAAAATATAGTTGCTGTATTAATAGAAGGAATGCATGAATTACAAAATAGAATCCAAGTATTAGAAAATGAAGTTAACTTATTAAAAAAATAATTTAATAAATAATTTAATAAATTATTTGAATCTAAATATTATTAATCCTGACCCCCCATCACCGGCAGTGGTAGCTGTATGAAAATCACCTCCTCCACCCGAACCAGTATGTTCTGTTCCATTCTCGCCGTTTTTGTCTGCTTCTGACCCTGTGTTTACACCACCGTTACCACCGCCACCCAGACCACCTACGCCATTTTTACCTCCACCTCCACCTCCAGCATAATATAGTAATGTAGACCCGTCTTTTATACTATATTGCTTGCCAATTCCTCCGTGTCCTGCACCACTTTCAGTTGCCCGACCTCCAGCACCACCACCACCACCACCATAATTTCCACTACCACTATCAATACCACCTTCATTACCAAAATATCCTACTTCGTTAGCATTAGTTGATGGATTAAAACCATTATATGTGTTTTCATCAACAGTTCCAGATTCAGGCGCTGGTCGTGATACATCAGGTGTATTATGGGCGGTTCCTCCACCACTACCTCCGTGAGGAGTTGGAACAATGTTTCCTGAAACACCTCCAGATTGTCCTCCATTAGCAACATAACCATTTACATTTGAATTATAAGTATTATTTAAACTGCTTCCTGATCCTGCTAAAATAGATGAATTATAACCACCAGTGTTAGTGTTGGCGATGTTATTTGTGCGTGGTGAACCACCATCTCCTAGCGCAAATTCATAAGTTCCAACATTAAATACGATATTTGTTTGGTAGATAAGTTCTCCTGCTCCTCCACCACCAGGTTCATCACTACCTCCTGATTTAGCCTTCCCCCCCCCTCCACCACCAGCAATTATTAAAAAATCTGCAGTTATAGATGAGTTTGTAACAGTTACATTGTATATAGTTTGACCATTTGTTGAATTTGCTACATCATATCTAAATTCATGAACAGTATAACCACTATAAGATGTTTGTATTGTGTCTTCTACAGTTAAAGCACCAGTACCACCAAAAATCGCGTTTTTAAAATCACTTAACTTAACAATACTACTACTATTGTATCCAAGTATATTTCCAAACATATTTGTGAAAGAAGCATCCGTTGACTGTAATCTACTTCTCAAATCACTTGTCTTAATTTGTGTAGTTGAAATATCTGCTATATTAATATTTGCTGTTACACTAATATCTAGTATATTATTATACTCGTTAGGATTAAAATACTCTATTTTACGTGAGATTGGATCCATTGCCGAAAAAACTTCAGGCAATCTTAAATTATAACTTGGTAATGTTAATTCTCTGTTATTACCAACGGGGTCATTACCATCAACGCCGTAAAAAGTATGTTCCAAATAACTAACAACTGAATTTTCTTCCTCTAATGATAATTCTTTATTAAATACTATAATTTCTCCTATTTCCCAATCACTTGTTTCTTGTGAAGCACCCTTGTTTATTGTTAGGTGATGTTGTTCGTACGGCTGTGGCTCTCTTGTTGTGGTAACATCGACGCGCTTACTCTCGTAAAATGCTAGTTCGCCTATTGAACAACTCGTTGCATGATTACTACCAGAAATATCTAAAACGTAATAAGAATAATTACCGGGATTTAAAAGAGAATATTGATTATAATGTGAAATATTATGTATTGATGTATTGTTTGTAGATTGCCATGTATTTTGTGTAGTTCTTATGTCTAATACATTATAAGTATTTGGATCGTTTCTATTATATAAGCTACTAACATCACATCCATATAAAACCCACTCTGATGGAGCAGAGGCACTATTATCAATCGTGGACCATATACAATATGTAGTTATGTATTTTTTGTTAGGAAATTCAAACTTAACTGAAAATTCGTTTCCACCTGATGAATTATTATTAAAAACACCATTATTGCTCGTATAACTATCATTTGCATCTAATAATGTTCCATTAAAAATATTACTTGGCTCTTGGCCACCGACACCACTAGCATCACCGTGTAGTTCAATACCTCCTTCGCGATTAGATTTACCATCTAAACTACCAGCCCCTGCGGAAGGATAAGTGCCCGTGTTGTAATATATTAACTCGCCTATTTGTGCTATTGTATTATCATAGATATTTGAGATATCAAGCACGTAATATTTATAATTTTTCGGATTTGCAACAATATTTGAAATTGTAGTAGAAGTGTAACTAACATCTTGCTTAACATCTAATAGTTCATATGTATTTGAATTAGTTCTATTATAATTAGAACTAACGTCGCAACCACGCAATGTCCATGATTTAAAATTTGTATTTTTAATATCATATTTTAATATTTTATTTTTTGATGGTAACTCAAATTTAATAGCAAATTCTTTTCCAGATACTAAATTATTATTATTAAAAATCCCTAGAGGACTCAAATATTGCGAATTAATAGAACCATCAAAAATATTTGTAACTAAAGAATTACTACCTCCTATGACACCACTAACATCGCCATTTAACGCAATTCCACCTGACAAATCAGAACGCCCATCTAAAGCCCCACCTCCTACTAACGGACCAACACCTCCTTCATAATATATAAGTTCACCAATTATTACATCATTTGTATTAGCGGAGTTTTGAAGTATACTCATACGATATTGTCTATATAATCCAGGATTAGCTATTCTATATGTTTTATAATTATAATTTGTCGATGTAAGAGAAGAGTCGTGTGCGTTCCAAGGGTTAGCATCAGCCCTACTATCAATTAAAAAAAACCCATTAGCTTCTGTTGATGATTTTGTAGTGTCTATCGTTTCATAACTACTTCCATATATACACCAACGGTTTGGCATATAACCCGCGTTAAAATTGTCTTCTTCATTAGGAGGATATATTCTGTATTCTGTAGCAGTTCTTGCTGAAGGAAATAAAAAATCTATTTTTATTGCATTTTGATCACTAACAATAGTATTTTCCAGATATGTAGAAGACGATGCTTTAAAATACTCATTATCAACAAAACTTATATTATTATTGAATGCTTTTGATGCTTGAAATCCCGATGTATGCGAATTACTACTGGCATCTCCTTGTGTTCGAAACAACACATCTACATTATTAAAACTTCCATCAAAACCACCTCCACCTGCAATAATATTTGCGTTTTGTGTAGCTGAAAAATCTAATTCAGAAATATAACCAATACTACGATAAGAGTTCCATTTATCTACAGATATAGTCCAATTTTTATTATATCCACGATCAATACTTGTTAAAGGGGATGCAATAATACCAAGACCTGACGATTCAGAAGATGATTGAGGATTTTCAGTGTAGAAAATTACACTATTAGATTGTGTTCCATCTAAATATGTATATTGTGTACTTAAACTTGTGCTACTATTTGGATTAGAATTATTATTCCAAAGGAATATCATATTATCACCCCCACCATTTTCCCCAAAGTAAATTCTTATATAATAAGGCACATTTTGTGTAACTGTATAATTTCCATCTCTATATCGGCGTCCATGTGTACCACCATTGTTAACTACTAAAGTAACGCCATCTTTAACATTAGTTCTATTATTATCAGTTGTAGGTTGACCAAATTCTTGTTGCGAAACATATACTAAACTACTATCATCAGAAGCAGTTTTAAGATATATAGTTCCTGTATAATTTGGAACAAACCACCCCCACCATAATCTTGTATATGTGTCGCTAATATTTGTTTGCCATCTAATATATGACCATGGTTGTCCTACTGTTTGCCCTGAACTACCTTGATCAGCAGAAGGACATCCTGTTGCCGTTGATGTTTCTTGTTCAACTGATGTATGACCTCCTGTAAGTGTTGATCCGTCACTAGTTCCAAAACTTGACCAATTCATAACATCATTAAAATAACCATCTACTTGCCAGAAATTCAAACCAAGAGACATAAATTATAATTAAATTACTATTATATTTTAATTATAAATATTTAATTAATAATCTATAATTGTTGAAGAAATATCAATATTTTTAAATAATTCGTTGTTATCAATTATATTCTTATTATAATTTTCTAATTCTATTTTAATATTATTATAACAATAATTCCATATATTCTCAATAACATCTTCTTTATATATTTCTTTACGGTATGTAAAACACCCAATTCTTTTGTAATTTATTACCTCGTCGACTAAATTTTTATTTTCGTATACACTTATTAAGCATTGTAATATTATACTTTTTTTATATATTTTATTAACATTAGCATTACCTGAAATATCATTGCCATCAAAAAAACGAATATTGTCTATTCTAAAGTAAGCATTTTTGTAATATAAATTTTTACAATTATTTAATAAGTAAGTGTAGTATTCGTATAAGTATTGTATAGGTCCATAATAATTACTCGAAGAAACATCTAAAACGTGAGTTGACATGTCTGTACAATCAGTTGAATATACAATTGAATTATTTGACAATGAAATATCTAAATAAGAAACATCCGAAAATTCATTATTTTTATTTATGTAAAATTTATTTTCATTATATGAATAACTATTGTCATAATATTCAAGCAAAGGATATTTATAAATTAAAACTCTCGATATATCATTATTAGAGAGCTCGCTATTATCTAATTCAATATTAAATATTTTATTATAGGAATTATTTATATCAAAAGTATTATTACATATATCTGACGGTATATTTATATTAACATTTTCATATGTAGTTATTGTATAAGATATATCTGATAATTGTTCATAAGAATTTATAGATTGTAATATATCTGTAAAATCCTGTTCGTTTCTTGAATAGTAAATATCATTAGACTGCCACCACGAATGAGAGCATTTAAATTCAGTGGCTGAATAATAATTACTAGAATTATCAATATTCATAGAAGTATCATAATATGCCAAAAAGTCTCCTATTAGACCCATTATATTAATTAATTATAAAAATATAAAGTTATAAACTTTTAGATACGTCAATAGAGTGTAAAGCAACACCAGATTTAAAATCAACAAAACCAGAATAAAAATTAACATTTGAGCTACTGTCTATAATTCTTCCAGAACAATCATTTACTCTTCGCGCCACATGAATTAATGTGTATGATCCGTCACTGGGTAAAAAATTTTTAGGAAATAAAAATCCGCTACTTTCGTCATAAGATTCTCCTTTTGTTCCTTTAAGATAACTTAAATTAGCATGAGTTACATTTTGCTTTATAGTAGGCGTTCCACAGCCACTTAAATCATTCTTGTAAGGACTAATATCAGACCAAATAAAACTGGTATCGACGTGGTATGATTCCGGTGTATACCAACCAATTATATTTTGTGTTCTAGGATATTCGGGAGGATAACCCTTTATCATTTTATTTGCACTAATATCTCCTGTCAATTGGTATAGTTCTCCACTTGTTGAATCGTTAGTTCCTAAATATTTGTGTTTTAAATAATTAAAAATTTTATTTTCTTCTGATAGTTGTAGTAAACGATTATAACTTATTACTTCTGCTACATTCCATTCGCATTGTTGTGAATTATTCGAAAGAGTTGTATTACCGTTATGTATTGTTAAGAAAGGAGAATTGGTATTAGTAGAATTAATGTTTCCATCACTTGTTTCATAATAACCATTAGATGTGTCCGAATAACCAACACTACGATAATAATTAGGTCTATCAACGGACACTACCCAATTTTGACCATAATTTTTATCAATTATATTAATATAAGAAGTATCATGTAAAGCAACTCCTGTGCTTGCATCATTAAAGCCCGAATACCAATTAACACCAGAACCATCAAAAATTCTTCCGGATGTATTATTTTCAATTGGATTACGGCGAGCAACGTGAAAAAATGTATAAGATACGTCTGATAAAAATTTAGTTGTTCCCGTGTTACTAAATGTAATTCCAGAATTTTTGTCACCACTTAAATATGGTTGAAACTGTTTTTGATAATATTTTTTATTATTTCTATTTGATATTAAAGTTTGTGTTGTAGGATTATATTTTTTTATTACATTACCTCTAAGGTAATCGGAAGACAAGTCAAATGTTATTGATTTGTCTACCCATTTGTTAATTGATGTATCATAAGAATCGCCATTATACCAACTAACAATTCCTAAACTTACATCTAATGGAAACACAATATCAGTTATATTGTAACTATAATATTTTCCCGTATTGTAAATGTTTTGAACCTGTGATGAAGTTAATGCAGTATCAAATATAGCAAGATTTAACCATTTTTGATTATTAAGCGTTCTACTATTGAGACCCGAAGTGTATGCTCCATTACCTATAGTAAATATACCATTTGCGTCACCTTGCCATGCGTTATCAGTGTTGCCGCCACCATTGTGCGTCAATTGAATGTTATTAATATATATGTTTTTTCTAGGTGGACCATCATTATCATAAATAATTACCCAATGTACATAATCTTGTATATAAAAATTAGATGTAAAGTTAGGATTGTTTGTGCTTGTTAGCGCACTTTGGAAATTTGAATAATCTTTGTCATTCCCATGGAAACCATATCTTAGTCTTGTATTAGTCTGTCTGTGTATATGAAGTGTTTTACTATTAGTTCCACCTCCCGCATTCCCTATTCCCCATTTATCTTGTGCTCTTGTCCCAATAAAAAAATCGTCAATAAATCCTTGATTTGGTGCTTTGAACCAAAATGATATGGACCACGAATTCCCTGCGTCTAAACCAACATCATCTAATCCAACACGTAGATGAGTATTAAAGTGACCGTTTGCATCAAATGTCATACCTTCACTTTCAGAATGACTAACATTTGCAGGGGTTTGTCCTACATCATTGGATTGTGTAAAATGTGCGTTGCCTATTGAGTCATTTATATCTGATGTTAATTTGTATAAGTGTTTAGGTGTAGGTATACTCATAATTATAAATTAATTATATTTAAATTACAATTAATTTACCAATAGCAGTTTTTTTCAATATTTTTATGATTATCCGGCTTTTCGTGTTCTTTTGGTCGTGACCAATTATCATTCATATAAGCACGTAGCACATCTGGTCGCTCCCTCATCCATCGTTCTCCGTAAATTCCAAAATACATTTGAAGAACACCACCTACATAAATAGCAGATTTATCCATATCATATATTGCAGAGCAAATAGGATTTCCATATCCACCACAAGAACAAAGAGCTACGTCAAACGTATCTTTAATATTTTGTATTTTTTCTACAAACTTCTCAAATTCCAATGTAAATTCCTGCGAATCATTGCTTCCGTGTGTCTGTGGAGGTTTTAAAAATACAAATTCACAATCAGGAAATAAATCAATACCATATATTTTTTCTCGAATATTAATTTTTTCTTGAATACTTTCTATAAAACTACTAATAATTAAAATGCGTTTACCACGTAAAGATAATGTCCAAGGGTCATTTTGAATATGGTGGAATATATCTAAAGTAAGAGCATCAAATTTTGGTGCTTTGAAATTATTTACAATAAAATCCCAAGATCTCGGTATGTGAACACTTACGTTTCCCCAGGGAGCCCACCAAAAGTATCTTTCCGCTTTGTGAAAAGCGTTTAAATATAATTGAGAGTAATTGCATACTGAATTTATATCAGGAAGTAAAATACCTGCATTGTTTTTCATAGTAGGAACAACTTTTTGAATTTGTTGTAATTCCTCATTTGTAGCAGATTTTTTTTGAATAACTGAAATTCCAATAAGTGTTATTTCATTTTCAATACCTGCCATTCGAGGAATAATAAAATGTTTATTAGTGCTAAATTTATTTTCAATGTATGTTTTTAAATTATTGTTTTCTTGGGATGGGTTAAAAAAATAAGGCTGTGGTTCATTAGTATTATTACTAAGACTTGGAAAAATTCCAAAATATGGTTGCTTTGCCTTTTCGTTAGCTGACCCATAATTTCTTATATTTGTTTCATGATTATGAAAACATTTTATCCATTCGGGTTCATTATAACATTCGAACCCAGAGAGAGATAATAAATATATAATTTTATTATCACAACCAGGTAATCCTAGATTCATATTAAATGTTTTTAATAATTTGTCTGGTATTTTCCATTTTGAATTCCATATCCACGCATCTTGGCTCTCGCATCTTGGACCAAATAATTCGCACTCTTTTAACGATTGTCTATTAAACTCGTGTCTAAGTAAAGTGTATGCTTTTTTATTTTCTGTTAAACCGCTCTCTCTTACGCGCCCTACAGATGCGTCAAAAAATATATCTGCATTCGCCAAAACAACATAAGTATTTTCACCAAGGCTATTTGTATAATTGAATACATCTTTGTAAGTTAAACGGGTTGATATATTTATTTGTTCTATTTTTTCACTATTTGTACCAAGTTCTTCATTTGTGTATATTTTTTCATTTAGTAAAACAATTTTATCGAAACAATTGTTATGACAATTATATTTCAATGTGTCTTGTAATTCAACTAATCTACTCTTATTGTCTGGAATATAGAATTGCTGAATTAGTATTATTTTTCCACTAACAATGGGTGTTGGTATTGTTTTTTTTGAATTAAAAAAATTATATTCGCTCAAAGAAACTTGATTGTTTAGTTTGAAGAAAGATTCATCAGGTTTTGATAACCATTTTGACACGTTACTGTGAAAATTAGTAACATTTGGGTCCCTAACATTTGTTAGAATACGTTGTTCAATGGTAGTATTTTTATTTGTATTAAGATTAATTAATTTAAAATCCATATTAAATATATTAATTTCATTATATTTAATTCATATTTAATATAATAATATTAATTCATTATTTTACTCATTGACCAGTTTTTTCTTCTATATCCTGGCGTAACGCGTATTTGTTGTCCTGAAATTTTTTGGTTTCTTAAATAAAAATCTTGGTCTTCTACTCGTAATTTACAATCAAAACTTGTAATATTAATCATATTATCTTGTATTTTGTAATTTAAATTTTTAATATCATTATAATTGTCAAATTCTTCATATTTATAAACTGATACATCTCCTTTTGATAGTAATCTATATTTTCCATCGTCTTCTCTTATTATTCTTTTATCATTAACATGAAAAAAGTTGCTTCTGTCGACTTTTATATTATTTTTAATACATCTATCATAAATAGTATTATCCTCAAATCCCCATCCCCAAAAATTAGGAAACCCAAGAGTTTTTTCGAAATCTTTGCCTTTAATTGCAAACATTCCGCCTAACGCAAATTCAAAACCATAGAAATGTTTTACAACTCCATCGGTCGTATCATAATTAATTAATCCATCTTCGGAAGGATATGTATCTATGTCGTGAAAAATAAATGTAATATCTTTGTAATGATTTGGATATTTATTTTTAATTGCTAAAAACCCAATATTTTTTGTAGCGCCTCTATTAAATGGTCGTTCATCACACTGATGAGAAAAGTAAAATTCCCAATTTGTCTCATCCTTCAAATAGTGTGTCATTTTTTCAATAAACGTTTTTTTATGACTAACCCGATTCCTATAGGGAATAATAAATATTTTGTTAGGAATAGACATTATAAATTAAGTGTATAATTAAAAATATTATTTTTAATTTAAAAATGTTCAAAAATTATATTATTTATATTTTTCTAAAATAATATTAGGAATTAATTCACATTTGATAGTTGTTAACTTTTTGTAACATTTGTTAATAGTTACCTCACTTATACTGCTAATAATATTAATATTTTGTTTACTAATGTTTAATTTACATTCTTGTGAAACAAAATAAATTATTCCAGCCGCAATTGAATGAGGAGTATTTTCAGGTATTAGATTATTATTTACAATACGTATAGCAATGAAATTGCACAGTTTTGTAAGTTCGGAATTAATATTAAGTTTACTACAATAACGTTCTATAAAAGACATGGGAGTAGTATTGCACAACAGGGTTTTGTCTCCATTGTGTAAATTAAATTCAGAGTCATTAATTATTGAAATTGCGTTTTTACAACCACGTGTTGCGCTTGTATTGTCTAGATAAAATATTGTGGCTATTTCTTTTATTGTTCGTGGATAGTTATTTAGACGCGACGAAATGTATATTGAAGCAGCAATAATACCATCACGATTGAGACCTCTAAATGTTTTTTTTTCAGTAATTAATTTATGATATCTTAATGCGTCGTCAATTATTATTTTTGGTATTCCACCTTGACTCGCCAATAATGTTATTCTTTGAAATTCGTCATAGCGCGACTTTTCTTTATATGGCATTGATTGCCATTCTGAATATCTTCTTATTTTTCTCATTTCATATGATGCGATAGAATTACATAATACTTTACAACCAAAAGAAGACTCTTTAAGTAAGTTGTTGATTGGTGGTCCTGCTCTTGTTGGGTCGGAAATATTTGAATCGTCGGCACCATAATATCTCCATTCAGGTGAATGGTCAATGCTATTTTTATAGACGATCCCACACGATTTGTTTGAACAATTTAAAAACCCTTCATCATTTATCATTAAAATGCTTTCACAACAATGACACGTATCATTTGCTTTTTCCACTGAATATAAACATTCGACATCATTGTTTTTTATTTCTTTTTCAAAACTGTTCCATAATTCCTTTTTATTTTGTTTTTTATTAAGTTTCTTTTTAGTTTTGTCAAGCATATTAATTAAAATAATATTAATATATTTCTAATTCAATTTTATTTTATTTATAATTTACATATGGGAAACAATCAATCTAATAATAATAATAAAAAAGAAGAAAAAACAGATATTTCAAGTATTGTAAGCCATATAGCAAGTAATTATATTTTTACAAGTAATTTTAAAGATATGCAAAATTTGAGTGACGCAGAATACTGTAATAATTTAGTAATATTAACATCGCGTATAATTGAACAAAATCTAAATGATTTAGACATTAAATATCTGGCACAACATATTAAAGATGGAAAAGTGGTTGATCTAATGAATAAAGATAAAGTAATTTATTTAAAAAAATCAGAAATTCCTAAATTAGATGTTAAAAATAGTACACAAAAGCGGAGATTGTGTGTAGGTATAGCTAAATTTTATGTTAAAATTGCACATATATTTGCCTGTATTATTAAAACGATTAATCCAACAATAACGTATACTAATAGTGGCGGAAGTCCTGAAGAAAAAGATATAACAGATAAACATAAATTACCCGATAATACAAAAATGACCATGAATATGCCTTCAGTATCTTTGTGTAGTAAAAGATTAGATGCTCTAATTAACAATAATAAATATGATTTAGATAACTTAAATGCCGCGACTGATATACAAGTAGGTCCCGATTATTGTAATTTTAATTCTGGCGAAAGTTCCAATAATTTAACGAGTGAACCTGGTATGGTAGAATTAGAAGAATTATACAATGATAAGTATGATTACGATAATGGTAAATATATTGGAATGTCAAGCAATATGAAACAACAATATAAAAGTGATTTAAAAATATTTTACGAAGCATTTTCTGATAATAAAGAACCGTTTGATTCGAACAAAATAAAAAAATTCAGCGATATTAAATTGCGCGATAATAATAATAAAGAAGGTTGTTCTAAAGAACAAGGAAAGGGAGAATATTTAATAAAATATAAAGGAACAAATAAAGAAGAATTATTTATAAATTATGCGCGACATATAAAAAAAATGATGAATAATACAAGCAATAATCAAAATTTATTATTATCCGTAATAGATAAATTATTTGTCAATATTAACATTGAAGATGATAATTATAATCGCGACGAATCAAAGAAGGTGATTAAAATGATTATTATTAATCCACAATTAAATGAAAGAATGTTACAAGATGTAGTAGAAGAAACCAGAAGAATAGTAATAAACTTATATATTACCTGTGAAAGTGATTTTTTACAAGGTCTTGAAATATTTGAAGCTATCGTAGAACAAAGAATGAAAAATACAGTAGAAGAGAGATTAAATAATTTACCAATACATAAAATTAAAGTTCGGGATGAACAAATGAAGAGCGAGAAAAAGGAAAGCGAAAGAGTAGAGATGGAAAAAAAACAACGCGAAAGAGTAGAGTTGGAAAAAAAACAACGCGAAAAAGTAGAGTTGGAAAAAACACAACGCGAAAAAGTAGAGATTGAGAGAAAAAAAAGTGCGATTGTAGGCCCCGAGCAAAAAGAAGTTAACGTAGGCCCCGAGCAAAAAGAAGTTAACGTAGGCCCCGAGCAAAAAGAAATCTATAAAAATGAAAAATCTAATTTTGTTCAGGATTTAAATGAAACAATAATGCCTTCAGACCAGAATGGTAAAATAACAAATTAGCCGGAATTGTAATAAGAATTTCTAAAATTTAGATTTATCTTCTATCTTTTTTAACAAATCATTATTATATATTAAATTACCAGTTGGTTTATATGACTTTATATCTTTGTATTCTTTTTTAGGTTGTGGTGGTACATTGTGTTTCGTATATAAATTGTTTGGATTATTTAAATTATTATCATTGTTATCAGTTTTAATTATTTTATTACCATAACCATCGATGTTTACGCCTGTTTTTTTTTTAACTTCATTGCGAACATATGACGGAACCCAATGTTTCCAAGAGATTAACAGTAAATTAGGATGCGTGTATCTTAACATAAAACCATTTTCACGCAATTTGTCAATACAGAATGCAATACATGCTCCGTGGTCATATCTCGGGACACCTATCATCATTTCTGGAATCAAATACCAACAAAACTGATTAGTAGTGTGTTGTCTCGACGTAACATTTATTTTATTGTGAATTCTACCTAATATTTTATTGTATATTGATAAAGTATTTAGGTCGTGTATTTTTTTTCTTTCGTATAAATCATCTAAATTTATTTGAACCTCTCCGTCTGTTTCTTCTCCTAATGTAAAAATTGTTTCCATAAATAAAGTTATTATAGAAAAAAAGTTATTAAATATTACTATTAATAATATTTAATGACTATAAAACATTTAGTATTTAGTGGCGGCGGTCCTATTGGATTAATAGCATATGGTGCGGCTAAATATCTTAACGAAAATAATTTTTGGAATTTAAAAGAAATTAAAAGTATATACGGCACATCAGTAGGCGCATACATTGGAATTTTAATATCATTAGGCTATGATTGGAAGTGGATTGATGATTATTTTATAAAGCGCCCGTGGAAAAAATTAATAGATACTGAGTTATTATCATTGATTGGGGTGTATAATAAAAAAGGTATACTCGGAGAAAAATTTATAAATGAAATAATATCTCCTTTGTTAGAAGCTAAAAATTTATCTAAAGACGTAACATTTTTAGAATTATATGAATATAATAAAATAGAAATACATATATTTTCCACTGAAATGAATGGCGAATGTATGGAAAAAATAGATATTTCCTATTTAAGCCACCCATATATGAAAATTACTGATGGTATGCTAATGAGTATGGCATTTCCATTTGTTTTTTATCCTGTTATTATTGAAGATAAGTGTTATGTAGACGGAGGTATATTAAATAATTTTCCTTTGAATGATTGTATAGAAAATAATAGTATTGAAAATGAAATATTAGCTTTTAATGTTAAATTTCCATTACAACAAAATATCATAACAGAAGAGTCAACTGTAATCAATTATTTAGTGGTATTATTGAGAAAAATGAAAAAGGAAATTGATGTTAAATTTGAACAACAAAATATAAAACATATTGTTAATTGTAAAGTTAAAAATTGCGGGTTAAAGGCTTGGTTTGATTTACTTCATGACGAAAAATTAAGAGTTGAGATAATAGAAGATGGATATGAAACTGCTAAACATTTTTTACAATCAATTGATAAATCAGAAGAATAATTAAAGAGATTTTTCTAAAAAAAGTTTCAATGTATCAACATCTGGCTTGGCGTCGTATTCAATTATTTGCGTTTTATTTACTAATTTAATAGTAGGATAGCCCTCTACCTTAAATTTATTAGCAGTGTCTGGGTCTTTATCGCAATCTACTTCTATAAATTTTATGGTTGTTCCGTTAATTTGTGAACCACGAATATCATCTTGAAGTTTACTCCATATAGGTTTTGCAGTTTTGCAATGTGGACACCATTCAGTATAAAAGAAATATAAATCAGCATAGTTTTCTGTTTCGCCCGGAGTTTGCGTAAACTCCTTGTTTGCTACATATTGTTTCGCGAGTTTAGGTTTTACATATGTTACAAATACAAATACTGCGGCACATGTAAATATAACAAAACAGCCAAGAGCAATTAACATATTTTTATTTTTTAACAAACTTCCCATTATATAAATACATAGAAATTTTATGAAATATAATTAACGAATATAAAGATATAATATTTAATTATTATTAATGTTATTTAAAACACAACAAGGAGGCTATATTGAAATTAAAAAACAAGATTTTATAAGCGACATTGAATATTACAGAGAAATTATTTTTACTAAAGGATATACATTGAAAATTAACAATACTAATTATGATAACAAAATAATTGGTTTACTGTGTAATACTAATAATAAAAACAACAATAGATAATAATTGTTTTCTCGTTATATTTTAATATGAGCAAAAAAACTACTAGAAAAAATATTAGAAAAAATATTAATGCTAAATATAAAACAAAACGAGTGTATAAGAAGAAGGAATATTCCAGTGGTGATGGTATGTTAACAGCAGTATGGGGACCAAGTATGTGGCATTATTTACATACTATGAGCTTTAATTATCCTGTAAAACCCACTCTAAATGACAAAAGAAATTATAGAAATTCTATTTTAAATTTACAAAATGTTTTGCCGTGCGGTCATTGTAGAGAGAATTTGAAGCGTAATTTCAAAGCACATCCGTTAAAAAGGTGTGTAATGAAAAATAGAGAGACCTTTTCGCGTTATGTCTATAAACTTCACGAAACAGTTAATAAAATGTTAAATAAAAAGTCAGGGTTGACATATGGCGATGTTCGTGAAAGGTATGAACATTTTCGTTCTCGTTGTACAAAAGAAAAGCCTAAAATGTTTAATTTTAGGAAAACTCATAAAAAAGAAAAAGGCTGTACCGAACCATTATACGGCAAAAAGTCCAAATGCGTAATTAAAATAGTTCCACAAGAAGAAAAATGTAAAACAATGCAAATTGATAAAAAATGTATCAAAACAAGATAATATATATATATATATATATAATGGGAGATGGTACAATGACTGTTTATAATGGAGGTGCTGCTGCGCTTTCAGATGAACCTGAGAATGATGGTTGTGGTGGTTATCGGTCTCGCATGAAACCATCAACGGATAGTTTAGCTAATATCATTATTGTTTTAAGACAGCCGTTAGCAGTTGCTGCTCATACATGGGTTAAAAGTTCACCAGCCGGACAAGGATATGATGCGACGCTCAAGGCTATGAGTGCTCTATTTTATGCTGTTGATAATTGGTCAGCACGCGCAACCAACACACAAGGTACGTGTTCAACTGCGGCTATGGTAGCGTTGGGTATGCTTGGAATTATTGATTGTGACGCACGTGAAAGGCGGGCCAATATGCTCACCAATAAGCTCTCTGGTGTAATAGGGCGGGTAATCAGATATATAATAGAGTTTTTTGGAAGTGATCAATTTACAGGTTGGGTAGGTCAGGGTCTGACCTCAGCCACTTTAATGACAACAGTGCAAGATTATATTTCGCGGTTATTATTAAACATTCTTTGTACATTCTATAGTGCTGGAACAGTAACAACCGTAGCAACTTGGCAAGTGATAAAGGTTATATTAACGACTACTACAAATTATGTATTTGAGGCGTCATCAATGGGACTACGATCAATAGGGAATATTGTAGTATCACTTGGAGGTGGTCTTGTTCAGTATTTTTGTGGTTTATCGGGTACATTATATAACGATGTTGATGAGGCTGGTGATGCACTTCTCGACACATCAGACGAGTTTATTGCGAATAATGGTCTAGATGAGATTTTGCAAGCGAATATTAATTTACAAGATGTAGAAGACACCATCGATGAGGGGGCAGCGATCGATGCTTATGAAGGCAGTGAAGAAGCTAATGAACTTTCTATCCAGGCCAATGAAGCAGCTAAGTTCATGGAGCAATATGTAACCTGGTCTTTAGAGCAAACAGAAGAGGGTGGTGCTATATTTGATGACTATCAAGAGATAAAACGTAGCCTTTTAGTCGTTTCTGGAAGATATGATGAGAATGAAGCAGTTCAAAATCAAGTTGCTAGCCAACCTCTTATATATCCGTCTGATGACGATGAAATGGACGATGAAATGGATTATGAATTGCATAGGGCTAATACTTTTGGTGGTATAATCCAAAAGAAAGATATACCTTTTATTAAAAATCTTAAAAAGTCAGCACAAAGAATGAAAAACAAATATAAGTTGGGAAAAAAACATAAAAAAAGAACACAAAAACATAAAAAAAGAAAAGGCAGAAACATGCGTGCTCGATCAAGAAAGACCGGATACAAATATTTTAACAGAAATAACAGAAATAACAGAAAGACACGAGGACGGAAAAATAAACCTAATAAAACAAATAGACGTTAATTTATGTAAAATAAAAAACAAATAAATTTTTTTACTTTACATTCCAAATTGGCTAAAATCGGCCAAAACCGGTCTTGGAAGTGAATCATTATTATTTGATGAATAATTTGGAACTTTTTTACACTCGAATGATGGCTCAGGACATCTTGCGCATGGAGGGCAAGGAGGATATGCTTCCTGTTGCGGACAAGCTTTTACTTGTGGGCATGCAGGACAAACGGGTGGAACTATTTGTGATTTTAATACGTATAAATCTTCATCACCGTCCGGGATATCAGGTTTACTGGCTGTTTTGTTTCCGTTTACGTGGGCAAAATTATTAGCTCCTGTTTCAAGAAGAGTACCCGGTTCACCTCCACTATTAAAAACGCTATTTGTATAATCATTGGTGGCATTATTGTCATTTGTAGTATCAGTGTTAGTTCCAGTATCCGGTCCATCGTCCATACCTTCGTAGAGTGGTTTTCCTAAACAACTACAAAATAGCGTTGATGCTAAAATTATTAAAAGTATAAATAACGCGGTTGTCTTCATTGTATAGATTATATACGGAAAAAAGTTTATAATTATAAAAAATATTGATTTTAAAATAAAATTATACACTATATTAAAATGTCGAGCAAACAAAATAAAATATTATTAAATAAATACTATAATAATGATGCTATTTTAGAAATAGGCGTTGATGAAGCAGGACGTGGCCCAATGTTAGGGCGCGTATATTGTGCAGCAACAATATTACCTAAAACTGATGAGTTTGATCATTCTATTATGAAAGATAGTAAACGATTTTCTTCAAAAAAAAAACTAAATGAAGCGGCAAATTATATTAAAGAAAACGCATTAGCTTGGGGTGTCTCATATTGTAGCGAAAAAGAAATAGACGATATTAATATTTTAAAGGCAACGCATAAAGCAATGCATAACGCAATAGGACAATTAGTAAACAATAGTAATTTTAACAATGTAAGATTATTAATAGACGGAAATAATTTTAAATCTTATACTAAATATGATGATAGTATAGGATTAGTTCAAATTCCTCACACATGTATAGAGGGAGGCGACAATAAATATACATCAATTGCTGCTGCATCTATATTGGCAAAAACCACCCGCGATGAGTATATTGAAGAATTATGTAAAAATAATCCTTACTTGGATACTCAATATCAAATAAGTAAAAATAAAGGATATGGGACACAATCACATAGGGATGGAATAAATAAATACGGAATCACTATATTTCATAGGAGAACTTTTGGAATTTGTAAAAATTTTGATATAAATTGAAATAGTTTAAACAAAATAATTAAAATAATACATAAAAATGGATATCAATCACAACGATAATCCTAAAGTATTTAATGGTTATAATTATTACTTAATGTATAAAATAGATAACGCATATTGGAGATGTGTTTTAAATAATTCATTTGTATTATCTAATGATAATAACGTTCTAACCGGACAGTTTTTATCGTCTTTGTGGTTTAAAACAGAAATATATGAAAATATATCAATGAATGTGATTATTATAAAGCTACCTAAAAATAGTAGTATCATTTATCAAGAACAATTATTACGCGTGATTAAAACAAAAATTTTTGATTATGAAACTAATAACGGAGATAATATTAATTATAATGACCTGGAATTTGTAGTTGCTTATAAATATTACAATAATAACAATATTAAAAATATATGTGATAAATTAAAAACTAAAATTACTGATGTTTATTTACAAAGGCAATCATTATCAGATACTATAAATTATTCAGATTACGATAGCACGAATGATAATATATCGTTAAAATTTGAAATTCAATTCGGGTGTATTGACAATAAGAATGATGAATGTTGTGAAGATATTACATATGCTATTAAACCACCTCATCTTGTAAGATGTAATAATTCGTGGTCTTCGTATAAAAAAAATACAAAAGGCGTAGAAGGTTATCGGTATTTTATAACATGTCCAATATTCTCTATTAATGTTTAATGTTTACGCTATAAAATATTGAAAATATAAAATAAAATTGATTTGATATATCTTTTTTATATTAAAAAAAAGATGAAGATACTAGTGTTTGATACCGAAACTACGGGATTACCAAGTGAAAAAAATGCTTCGATTAGAGATATTAGTAAATGGCCTCATATAATACAATTAAGTTATGTATTATATGATACTTCTAACAACAAAACAATGTGCTGTGTAGATGATATTATTAAATTAGATAGTAATGTAGAAATATCTGAAAAAAGCATTGAACTTCATAAAATTACGAGACAACTTTCTAATCGAAAGGGTATACCTATAAGGGTCGCTATTTATAAGTTTAACAATGTGTTACAAAATTGTGATTGGGTTGTAGGACACAATTTGTCTTTTGATAAGAAAATGATAATGGTAGAAAGCATTCGTCTAAATATCCAACAATATTTTACAACAGCATCGGGAAAGGGGGTTAAAGAATATTGTACAATGAAAAATTCTGTTAGTGTGTGTAAAATACTAAAAATTAGCGAAAATGGGCATAAATATTTTAAGTATCCAACGTTGAGCGAACTACATAATAATCTATTTGGATCTATGCCTTCAAATGTCCACGATTCAATGGTTGATGTATTAATTACCTTGAGATGTTATTGTAAATTAGTAAATAATAATGATATACTTGAAAATGGTTGTTCAATAGTAAAAAAGATTTATAAATTATATAATTAACCAGAACAACTCTCACATATTCCTTCTTCATTTGTTTGTATTTTTGTAGGATCTATTGTAAATTGTTGAGGTTGATGCTTAGGCTTTCTTCGTAAGTAATAAATACCCGTTTTTAGCCCTTTTTTCCAAGCGTAAAAGTGCATTGTAGTCAATGTTTTATAGCTTGGGTCTTCTTGCCATAAATTTAAACTTTGTGATTGACAAATAAAAGCACCTCTATCAACAGACATATCAATTAAATGTTTCATTGGTATTTCCCAAACAATTTTATATTTTTTTTTAATATTGTCAGGAATACCATCTATTTGTTGTATACTTCCTTTATTGATAATAATATTATCTTTTAATTCTTCATTCCACAATCCTAGGTCTACCAGTTCTTTCATTAAGTGTTTGTTAGCAACTACAAAATCACCGGCTAAAGTTCTTCTTGTGTATATATTACTCGTAAATGGTTCAAAACACTCATTATTTCCCAGAATCTGAGATGTAGAGGCAGTGGGCATTGGTGCCAATAGTAATGAATTACGCAAACCATACATTTTTATTTTTGTTTTTAATTCGTTCCAATCGTAACGATCGCTGGGGGTAATATTCCACATATCAAATTGTAACACTCCCATTGAAGCGGGTGACCCAACAAATGACGAATATGAACCAAGTGTTGTTGTCCCAGAAGCATAAACTTCGCCTCTAATAGGTTTAACATTATCAATCATTTCTTTATCATTATCATTAATACATTTATATTCGCGACATATGTCATCTGTTGTAGTAAAAATATCTATATTTTGTTCTTTGTAATTTTGAAGTAGTTTTATATTCATATGTCTTTCCACGGCGAGTTCGTTAGATTTTTCAAGAGCGGCATGATAAATAGTTTCAAATATATGTATGTTTATTTTTTTTGCTTCGTTACTATAAAACGGAACATCCATTAATGCAAAAGTATCAGCAAGCCCTTGAATGCCAATGCCAATTGGGCGATGTAGAAAATTACTTCTTTTTGTTTTTTCCGTGGGATAAAAATTAACATCTATTATTTTATTAAGATTTGCAGTTACTACTTTTGATACTGCATGTAACATTTTATAGTCGAATGATTTATCATTTTTCACAAATTTGCTTAGACCAATGCTGGCTAAATTACAAACAGCAGTCTCATTCTCGTTACTATATTCTATTATTTCGGTACATAAATTACTTGATTTAATAACACCTAAATTTTTCTGATTGCTTTTAATATTAGCGGCATCTTTATATAATAAATATGGCGTTCCTGTTTCCATTTGCGAATCTAATATTTTATACCATAAATCTCTAGCTTTTATTTTTTTAATCATCTTATTTTCAGATTCGTATTTGTAATACAAGTTATTGAACTCTGCCCCATAACAGTCTGCTAATCCTGGGCATTTATCGGGGCAAAATAAACACCATTCGAGGTCTTGTTCTACTTTTTCCATAAATAATGAAGGAATCCACAGAGCATAAAATAAATCACGAGCGCGTAGCTCTTCGTCTCCATGATTTTTTTTAAGTTCTAAAAAACATTCAATATCGCCGTGCCATGGTTCAATATATATAGCAAAAGATCCATTTCTTTTTCCACCACCCTGGTCTACATATCGTGCTGTCTTGTTAAAAACTTGTAACATAGGGACAATACCATTTGATGTACCATTTGTCCCTCTAATATGACTTCCAGTAGCTCTCACATTGTGTATATGTAACCCGATTCCACCTGCCCATTTTGAAATGTTAGCACATTCTTTTAATGTATTGTATATACCATCAATGCTATCGTCTTCCATTGATAATAAATAACAAGAGCTAAGTTGGGGTCTTGGGGTTCCCGCATTATATAATGTAGGTGTTGCGTGCGTGAAATATTTTTGAGACATTAAATCATATGTTTCTTTTACAGAAGCTAAATCGTCGAAATGTATTCCAATTGCTACGCGTAGCCACATATGTTGTGGTCTTTCTACAACTTCTTTGTTAATTCGCATTAAATATGCTCGTTCAAGAGTTTTAAAACCAAAATAATCAATCTCATAATCTCTCTTATAATCGACAAGAGAATCAAAAAATTGCTTGTTATTTTCAATAATACCCCACACTTTTGTATCAATTAATGGAATATGTTTATTGTGAACATCTTTAAAATTGTATAATTTTTCCATTGTGTGACTAAAAGAGGCCAATGTATTTTTATGATTATTAGATACTATTATTCTACTTGCCATTTGCCCGTAATCCGGATGTCTTGTACATAATGATGTACATTGTTCGGCTGTCAATTCATCTATTTTTGTGGTAGAAATATCAGAATATAACTGTTCAATTACATCCATAATTAACTCGCTATAATTTAATTTTAATTTTGGCTCCATATTATTGCCTAAATTTTTAACACGATTTAATATTTTATCAAAAGAAATATCTTCGTAATTTCCATTTCTTTTTTTAACACGCATTTCATCGACCGACATATACATATATTAATATGTAAAATTTTAAATAGTAGTTATTAATAATATAAAAGTTTTAGACGTCAATAATAATTACTTTATTTGTAGAGTTAATACTAGTTTCTATGCCGCTAGTTTCTACACCGCTAGTTTCTATGCCGCTAGTTTCTACACCGC
>TARA_B110000483_G_C18207044_1_pt1 | contig 23022 bp, 25 predicted proteins | sample TARA_B110000483 | Tara Oceans TARA_B110000483 (sample SAMEA4398176) | marine metagenome | biome: Polar Biome; feature: [SRF] surface water layer (ENVO:00010504); material: water (ENVO:00002006), including particulate matter (ENVO:01000060) such as... | depth 5 m
CCAGGCAATCCAGGCAATCCAGGCAATCGGTCGGGCAAATATTCTGTTCGCGTTTCAGTTATTGAACCATTATTAACAAATGAATGTCCAAAATATGAGACTGGTTCAAAATATGGAAATGCGGATCATATTCAGTATTGTAATAATATGAATGAAATGCCGTGCGCATCATCGAGTTGTTGTCTATTATTAATAGATGATGAAAACCCAAGCAAATGTGTAGCAGGTAACTCGTCTGGTCCTGTTAACTCAAATAATAATCATACCCATTATAAAAATAAAAATCTATGTTATAGTAATAATAATCCACAAAATTTAGAATGTCCCGATTTGCCAATATTTAAAATTATATAAAAATTGATTTATATATTTACTATATTAGTTATATATAAAATGATTATCCCAGTAAAATGCTATACATGTGGAAAAGTATTAGGAAACAAATATCGTTTCTATGAACAAGAATTAAGAAAATTAAAAAATGCGACAGATGACATTAATTCTGTTACTTATTTAACACCTGACAATGCCGATAAAACTGCCGCGGGTGAAATTTTAGACAAATTGAAGTTAAATAAAATCTGTTGTAGAAGACATATGTTAACCCACGTTGAAATTGAATAATATATTTTGATTATATATATGAGTAAACATAGTAGTAAAATATATATTAAGAAAAAAAGAAAAAAACAAACAAAAAATAAGAAAAAAAATATGCGTAAATCTTATCGCAATCATAAATCAAACAAAAAGACACACAAAACATACAAATTAAAAGGCGGTGGCGCTGGTGGTTATACTTTCACCCCATCTCCAATAATGAATACTTGGTATAATATAATGTCTTACCCACAATATTTAAGTAATATTTTTAATGGAAGTAATAATCCAAGCTATTTAAATAGTGACCCAACCACAGGACATTTATTATAATTATATAATATATAATGAAAAAGGTGATTAAGGATTTTAAAAATTTGTGTACACCTGCCTACCTTTATTTAGTAATTTCAGTTGTTGCAATGATCACTATGATGTTCCAAAACGCGGGCAACACAAATACATATTGTGTAGGAGACTACGAATGTCCTGTTCCTAATACAGGATTAGTTTTTTTTTCTAAAGGAGTTTATATTTTGTTTTGGACATTTATTTTAAATGCGATGTGTAAAGCTGGATACAAGAACTTTTCTTGGTTCTTAGTGCTCATTCCTTTTATTTTAATGGCCATATTAATAGGACTACTTATGTTGAATGGTGGCATTTAGATTCAAAAGTAAATAAAATAAGTATATGGAATATTTATTTTATTTATTATTATGTTAATAATAAACTATTATATGTGGTAATAATACGGCATAAAAAAATACTAAAAGTATATATTATATGAATGAGATAAATATTCAAAAAATTATAGATAAATATTTTCAAGATAATCCAACAGCATTAGTAAGACACCATATTGATTCATATAATAATTTTTTTAAGAATGGCATTACAAGAATTTTCAAAGAAAAAAACCCAATCCGAATAATGAAAGATTATAATGATACTACAAATGATTTTAATTTAAAGTGTAATTTATATTTAGGTGGGAAAACCGGCAGTAAGTTACATTATGGTAAACCGATGATATATGACGAAGACAGAGCTCATTTTATGTATCCAAATGAAGCGCGTTTAAGAAACATGAGTTACGGAATTACCATACATTATGACGTAGATGTTGAATTTTTTATAAACAATGACGACAGCGAAACAGATTTAGATTATAACGAACCTACTCACACTGAAACTTTAAATAAAATATTTCTGGGAAGATTTCCAATTATGTTAATGTCTGATTTATGTGTTTTAAATGGATTAACGCCATCTGTTCGGTTTGAATTAGGCGAATGTCGAAATGATAGAGGAGGATATTTTATAATTGATGGCAAAGAAAAATGTATTGTTTCACAAGAAAAATTCGCAGACAATATGCTGTATATTAGAGATAAAGTAAACGAATTATATAGTCATTCTGCTGAAATTAGGTCTGTGTCTGAAGATGCTTCTAAACCTACACGAACTTTAGCTGTAAGATATGTGGCCCCATCGGCATCATATACCAATAAACAAATTGTTGTAGAAGTTCCAAATGTTCGTAAACCAGTTCCATTGTTTATATTAATGAGAGCATTAGGTGTGGAATCTGATAAATCAATTATTGAACATTGTTTATTAGATGTAGAAAAATATAAATCATATACTCATTTGTTTATACCGTCAATACATGATGCGGGCAAGATTTTTAATCAATCTAATGCTCTTATATACATAGCAACATTAACAAAAGGAAAATCCATACCTCATGTATTAGAAATTTTGTCTGATTATTTTTTGCCACATATAGGCGAAGTGAATTTTACCGACAAAGCATATTTTTTAGGTTATATGGTTTTCGAACTACTTAAAGTATACAAAAAAGACAATAAACCAACTGATCGCGATAGTTTTAAATTCAAACGCGTTGAATTATCGGGTTCACTTATATATGATTTATTTAAAGAATATTATAATTTACAACAAAAGAATATATTTCAAAAAATAGACAAAGAATACCATTATCATCAAGGAAGCTACAACACGAGCAACAATTTTATTGGACTGATAATGTTAAATTATAAAGAATTTTTTTCGGAACGCGTTCTTGAAACAGGATTTAAAAAAGCATTCAAAGGAAACTGGGGCGCACAAGAACACACAAAAAGAGTAGGCGTTGTTCAAGATTTAAACAGATTGAGTTTTAATGCCGCATTGTCGCACTTACGTAAAGTAAATTTACCTTTAGACTCAAGTGCAAAAGTAATAGGTCCGCGTCTGTTACATTCATCGCAATGGGGAATAATAGATCCCGTAGATACACCCGATGGTGGAAATGTTGGACTCCATAAACATTTGGCAATTATGGCCTTTATTACAAATAGTGTTTCAGGTATTCCTATATTTAAATGGCTTCAAATTAATACTAATATACAAGTGTTATCAGATAATACTCCATTAAATAATTCATATTTATGTAAAGTATTTATTAACGGGAAATGGGTCGGCGTATTATCCAAACCAAACGAAATGGTAGCTTTATTTAAATCACACAGACGCTTGGCTATTATTCCTATATACACCAGTATTAATTGGGATATTGGTAGTAATATAATACATATTAATACAGATTCGGGTAGATTATGTAGACCTATTTTTTACATTCACAATAACAAACCAGGATATGATAAAGATTTTTTATTTGATATGCTTAAAAAAAATGATTTTACATGGGAAAATCTTATTAGCGGGTTTGCTCCTAAAAAAAATAATTTTAATTCATCAGACCAGATAAATTATATGAATGTTGGTGACTTATATAACACCACTAACATTAATGATTTATTACTTAATAGTGCTGTCATTGAATATATAGACTCTTCGGAGACTGAAGGGGCATTAATATCAACATATCACGATTATGATGTAAATAAATTGTATACACATATTGAAATTCACCCTTCATGTATATTAGGTGTTATGGGGAATCAAGTAATATTTCCCGAAAATAATCCACTACCGAGAGATTTATTCGCGTGTGGCCAAATGAAACAAGCAGTTTCGTTGTATCATTCAAATTATCAAACACGAATTGATAAAATGGGTGTTGTTTTGAATAATGGACAAATTCCATTAATTAAAAGTATGTATTTGGATAAAATATGTAGTGAACAGCATCCATACGGCGAAAACGTAATAGTTGCGATTATGTGTTATAACGGGTATAATGTAGAAGATTCAATATTATTTAACGAAGGTTCTGTAAAGCGTGGATTATTTCGAACTACATACTTTAATATGTATGAATCTTATGAAGAAAGTTCCAAAGTAGGTAACAGTCAAGTAGATTCGAAATTTACAAATATAGAAAATGAAAATGTTATTGGGTTAAAACCTGGATATGATTACAGTTATTTAGACGAGTATGGAATTATTAAAGAAAACACTTATTTAACCGAAAACACCGTGTTAATAGGAAAAACAATGACAAATTTGGAAGAACCTGATAAATTGCAGGATGTTTCTGTATTTACTAAAAAAGGCCAAAAGGGATATGTTGATAAAGCTTTTATTACAGAAGGCGAAGAAGGCTTTAGATTGGCCAAAATAAGAGTTAGAAATGAAAGAGTTCCGGGGATTGGAGATAAATTTTGTTCTCGTTGTGGTCAAAAAGGAACAATAGGCTTGCTTATTCCTGAGGAAAATATGCCCTTTACAGAAGAGGGAATAAAGCCCGATATTATTATTAATCCACACGCAATTCCGTCACGCATGACAATTGGACAATTAGTTGAATCACTAATGGGCAAGGCGTGTTCTATTCTGGGTGGTTTTGGCGATTGTACTGCTTTTAAAAATAAAGGACCAAAGCACGAAGAGTTTGGAAATATATTGAAAACATATGGTTACAATTCAAGCGGGTGTGAAATATTATATAATGGTGAAACCGGCGAACAATTAGATACAGAAATATATATAGGCCCAACTTATTATATGCGGTTGAAACATATGGTTAAAGATAAAATAAATTATCGCGCTCGCGGTCCAAGAACATTACTTACAAGACAAACAGTACAAGGTCGTGCCAACGACGGGGGTTTGCGTATAGGGGAAATGGAACGCGATGGCGTTCTTGGGCATGGCGCAACTAAATTTTTACAGGAATCAATGTTGGTTAGAGGCGACGATTATTACATGGCGGTGTGCAATCAATCGGGGATGATTGCTATTTATAATGAAAGTAAAAATTTATTTTTGAGTCCTTATGTGGATGGTCCGATAAAATTTACAAAAACAATAGATGAAGTTTCAAATACAAAAACTGAGGAAAATTTAAAAATAGAAAATATATCTAAACACGGACGGTCGTTTAGCATTGTTAGAGTTCCTTATGCTTTTAAATTATTAATTCAAGAGCTTCAATGTATGAATATTCAAATGAGAATAATAACAGAAGATAATATAAATCAACTTGAATCAATGACAACATCTAATAATATTAATAAATTATTAGGGGAAAATACCACTATTGCTAGCATTGTTTCGCAAACAAGAGCACAATTAAGTAAATCAACGCGCCAATCAAATGCTCGAGAAATACCTCCTTCAGAAATAGTTGGCTTATATGACGTAAAAGATGATAACAATGAACTATTATTGGAAAATATTGAAAAAACTGTATTAGATGATTCGCAATCACGAAATCCCGAAGAAATAGGATGGAAATTATTAGATGACCCGTATAGTGTAATATGGACTTCGTTAATACTTGATAATAAAGGTGTTTCGGGTGATTATTGGAATAATAAGGGTTATAATAATCAAAATCCAAATAGATTACCGAAAGGATGGAAACTCGACGAAGCCATATACGACGATGGCACACCTATTCCAACAAGAATATTATCACAACAATTATCATTATTACAAGAACCCAATAATTGGAGTAGAGCAGTTGAAGCAGCTAAATCATTGAGGGGAAGAATAATACCAGAAGCAATTGATAGCAACATTTACATATCTGACGATGTTACAGAATTAGAAGAAAACCCTTACATTGAGTCAGGTCCGCCCGAATATACATCTATTGTTAATGGCGATTTAAATAGCGAAAGTCCGCCATATCAATTCGGCGAAAATCTAACAAGTGTAAATATTCCTGATATAAGTCCCAACGAGGTTAGTCCAATATATGCTGATCCACCTTCAAAATTAGATTATATAGATAGTGAAATTGTTAAAAATAAAACTAATAAAATAACCGAGGATATTAGTAAAATTATTGAATCAAGTATAAAATCAATATTACCCGGTAATTATGTTCAAGAAAATAAAAGCATAGCAGGTAATTCTACTGAAGGAGATAAACCCGATACCACTAAACCTAAAGAAGATGATAATACAAATAAATCTATATTAGATTATATTGGTATTACTAAGAATGAAAATGAAAACCCAGACAAAAACAAAGAAGGTACAAACAAAATAATTCAAAACATATAATTTATTTAAAAATTGATAAATAAATTATATTTAAAAATACTAAGTTATAGTAAATAATGAGTCAAAGTTATGAAATACAAAAAATATATAAATCGCGGAATATTATATTGGATTTATTAAAAATCCAAGAATATGATGTTTCTAATTATGTCGGGACAAATATTAATGAAGTTAATAGTATGTATGAAAATAAACAAATGGATATGCTATTAGAAAAAAAAGATAAAAAATTATACATAAAATATCATTTAAACAAAACATTGAAAAGAAATAATATTAATGATTATATTGATGATTTAATACATTTAGAAAATGTATTAGAAAAAAAAGATGACATAGTTATCATTATTAAAGATGAACCAAATGATTCTTTACGCAATGTTCTTTCGAATTTATGGTTGCAAGAAGGCATTTTTGTTAATGTTATTAACATTAAGCGGTTACAATTCAATATATTGGACCATGTGTTGGTTCCAGAACACAAAGTTCTTAGTGAACAAGAAACAATAGAATTCAAAAAAAAATATAATATTACAAATGATTCACAAATTCCAGATATATCAAGGTTTAGTCCAGTATCACAGGTTATAGGTATTCGCCCTGGACAAGTTTGTCAAATAACAAGAGCCAGTAAAACTGCTATTAGTTCTTTATTTTATAGAATATGTGTATAGAAATATGTGTATAGAAATATGTGTATAGAAATATGTGTATATATATATAATGCCATTTGAACCATCACGATACAGAACAGCGATAGATGATTTAAGTTTAACTTTTAATAATTATGTTGATAATTATAATGACGAAACAAATGTAGTAGATGGAACTATTATATTTCCAGGTGGATGTAGAGGTTCTATAACTGTCTGTAAACAAGCAATTGATATTCAAAAAAAGTTTATAAATCAATATAAATCTGTTTTGAAAACTTTAAAAGAGCTTTTGACAGATGATTTTGGCGTTTTATTTAACAACGTTGAAAATAACGACAACAATATAACAGACTATAAAAATGATAATATAACACTACAACAAGATTATTTGGAATTACAGCGTTCTGTAAATGGCGCAAGTGGACAATATAATGACATACAACTTCGCCATAATCAATTATATTATGCAAATATACTAATATTGTCTTGTATAATTGGGGGTACTGTATTTTATAGTGGAACGCGAAAACTATAAATTCATTTTCTATTCTTAGTGTATATGGAAAATAATTTAATTTCAGATAAGATAAATAGTTCTTTTCATTTAAAACAAGGACAAGAAAATTTGAAGTTTAAAGATAATATTGATAAAGAATCTGCTTACCATATGTTAGAAATACAAAAAACCTCGGATATTAATTTATCAAATGTAGATTTAAATAAAAAGCTTGTGAAAAATTTAGAAAATTACGAGAAAGTTGATGATTTTAAAAGTTATACAAAAGGTAACGATTTATTTAACAAATCAATTTCGCAGTATATGTTATCAAAAGATTATTACATTGAAACAAAAGATACATCGAGTTTAAATAAATTAACAAATAATATAGTAAATTCTGCGCAAAATTTATTAAACAATTTGAATACATCTAAAATAAATAATTCATATGATAAAAAAAAAATAGAACAGAGTAAAAACAATATACATTCCATAATAAATACTCTCAACACAGAGTGTCGTATGGAAAGTAAAGCGGGAACCAATAAATATTTAATAGTAAACCAAAAGTTAAATTCGTGGTTCTATGTTAGTATAATTTCTTTTATTTTGTTACTTCTTTTCATATGTAATATTAAATTTTTAAAAGTAAAACAAGAAAAATTTATATTGACTAGTGTGTTTTTTGTATTATTAACGCCCTTATTAATTATTATTAATTATATTTAAGCAGCATATAATATTATAATTATATATAAATGCCAACAAATGAAGAGATGGAAAAAGAAATTAATAATTTAGGAGCCCAATACGAACAGACATCATTACAAATTAAATCTTACAGGTTACAATATACATTAATGTTTGTTTTATTAATATTTATAGTTTATTTAACATTAAGAGCGTTCAGTAACCCATTTCCTTTTTTAATCGAATATATGATACTTGTTGCTACAATAATAGTTACTGTATATCATATGGCTAAAAGATTTTTATAATTTATAATAATAATTTATAATGATAATTTATAATGATAATATATATATATTATGAGTGAACTTACAGATGATATTAATAATAAGAAAAGAAATGTGGAAATTAATGTATATTACGAAAAAAAATATAATTCATATTTAGATGTTTTAAAATATTTTACACTATACATTGTTGGTTTACTAATTTTAGCAATTCTTAGAAAAAGATATTATTTATCGCGTGGTCTTACAAATATATTAACATTTTGTCTTGTTATAATTGGAAGTATGCATATATACGTACAAATCGCCGACATTAATGCTAGAAATAATATGAATTTTGACGAATACGACTGGACTTTTGACCCAAGCGAACAAAGTGATCCTAATAAATTAGACAATCGTTTAATGTCAGACAATGGTGGCACTGGCTTAGCATGTGTTGAATCTGAGTGTTGTGACACAAACCTTCACAAATGGTGTCCTACAACTGGTAAATGTGTATCAAACGGAAATTATTCTACTGAGGCGTGTGAAGACCAAAAACAGGGTAATGGAAATCCGTATTTTACCTTTTCCAGTCACGAAGTAGGCACTCATGGACAACCCTCTACAACGGATACTTCATCGGATAATAATACACATATAACGGATGATCACTTCGTTGGCAAATATGTATTAGACCTTAAAAAAAACTTTAGTGATGTTACGAATAGTATATTTAATACAAACGTATATTCAAATAATGAGCCAACAAATATTAAATCGGTTTGTCAATATGATAGAAGTTTTGCTACAGTTTAAAATCTAAATAATACATAATATGACTCCTGATGAAGAATATCAAAATAAAAAAGTACAAATAGAAATGGATAATGACGAAATAACAGCGGAGTTTGTTATGTTTCATAAACTAATAGATACTTACGAACAAGTATATTCAAAACAGGCAAATACATACCAAGAACTTTCAAATATTAAATCAGATGAAAATAAAAATTTATTAACAGAAATAGACAATAATAAAAAAATAAAATATACTAACCAAAGAAGGGTTGTGTATGGATCTAGGGAACTTGAATGGAGAGAAACATACAGATATGTCCTTCTGTATGTATTTTACACATTATTATTATTATATTTAGTATTTAGTAATTTTTTATCAAAACAACTTTTTAGATACCATAAGTTATTAATTGTATTTTTAATCATCAGTTTATCACCAATACTAAGTATTTACATAATAGTATTTATCTATTATTTAATAGACAAAATAAAATTTATAGTTAGTAATAAACTACCAAAAAACGCATATGTTAGTTTGTAATTTTTAATAAAATAAATATTACAAATTTTTAATAATTAACTCAATTCGCTATCCCCATTTTCGTTAATATCATCATCGCTTTCATCGTCGTCGTCAACTATTTTAACATTATTCCAAATAACATTACCTTTGTTTCTTCTACATTTACCATATTTTGCATCCATATAATCGTTTAATTCTTTACCTTTCGGCATATTTCCACGCCCGTAATTAGTTTCATACCACATTTTGAATTTTTCTAATAATACTGTTTTCTTTATTTTTTCACCTTGATGCCTGATTATCATGTCTTTATCAAATTCTGTCAAGTAATCTTGACCTTCTCTGTATTTATCACTACTGCTCATTACAATTTTACAATCCATAACATTGCCTTGGTTTTCATATGATTTATTTACCAACATTGACATTAATACAGGCGCCCAGCGAGCAAACTTGGAATCTATGTTTTTATCGATTGAAAATTGATGAGGAAACGAATCGCGTGGAAATTTATCTTCATTTTCGTATGGTTTATCCAAAAACTTTGACATAAAATCGCAGACACGAATTCTTCTCCAAGTACCGTCATCATTACTTTTTATATCAAACAATGTATTAGTACATACAACCAATTTAAATTGTGGAATAAATGTAATTGTGTCTTTAAATAACGCGCGCCCTTGAATCGGGTCACCTCCTGTAATTTCTTTCATAATTCCTTCGTTAATTTTATCTCCTTTTGATGGTTCTTGCATTACTGCGTAGCGTGTTCCTTTTAGCTGAACTATTTCCGATGATGTGCTACCAATGCTATTGCGTTTCTGCGTAATCAATGTAATAGGAACAGTCCCCTTGTAATCGCCAAGACACCTTGTCATAAGATCTACTAATTTAGACTTACCATTTCTACCAGAACCAGTATATATATTAAATGTTTGATTATCGTTTGTTCCTAAACAACAAGATGCTAAGTGGTCCCACATATATCCACGTAATTCGTCGTCTGGAAATAACTGTTTAAAGAAATCATTTATTTCAACCATAGTTTCATAATTTTTTGTGTCATCGTATGGAATATAATCAATATTTGTACATTTTGAAATATAATCATCAGGTTGGCCCTTTCTTTCTGTTTTTTTTTTAAAATCAACAACACAATTATTAAAACATAACAAATATGGATTTTGGTCTAATTTATTCATAAAATCAGGATCATAAAACATACTTCCACATTCTTTCATAATGTTATTTTTCCATTGTGTTTTTCTTAAATACGTAGTAATGTCACATAATCTATTTATTTGTTTTTTACACCGCTCATACAAATCGTGCCCTTGATCCATATTGTTTAAACTATGAACTTTTTCTGTTATAATTTTCTGATAATGGGAATGTAATTCAGTCGATATTAAGTCCCTAAGAGAATTTCCCGAATCGTTTTCAAACCAACGCTGCTGTTTATATTCGTACCACCTATTTTGTCTAATACTTACACAAACATATCTGTCTTTATACAATTGTTTTGCTACACACGCAATATCATACTCTGTTGCTCCTCTTTCCATATAGTCGGCTTCAGTAGCAATAGTTTTGTCTATTAAATGTTTAACAGAAGTTACATTTATTTTGTTATACATGTCTGGGTTATGTTCTCTACACCAGTAACGAATAGACTGGTCTGTTAACCCTTCTCTATTATTAGATTTAACAAATTCTTTCCACATATCATATAAATCTGTTACGTTGCTCCAATCAAATTTACCATTTCCACCCTTTAACGTCTCGCGACAATTATCTTGACTACTAAATTTCAACCATATGAGAAATCCGGTTTTATCTTGTTTATGTGGTAACGAATTTGACAAAGCCCACCCAACGCGTATCCATTTACTAAAGCTACCTGGACAATAATAACATTCAGGTAGACTCATTGTGAAATCGTGCGTTTCTTTAACAAAATACTCTGTTTCTTCGTCTTCAAAAATATCTTCTAATATTTCTTCTAATATTTCTGAGCTTTTTATTTCATTTAAGGTCAAGTTGTCAACAGATAATACTTTGTGTAATGGTCTATTTACATTTTTATGTTGCTTTGATAAATTTTTCTTGTTATCTTCGATTATTTCAATCATATTATTGCGTATTTCATATTTAGGGCATGAATTATTACGCGCAGACAATTTATAGATTTCATCACGCAATACAAATTTTGTAATATCTTTTTGAATAATTGACCATCCGTTTTTTTTCTTTAAATTGTAAATTTGTGTTAATCTGTAGGTTTCATGGCTTGGTTTACACGACCCATAGAGTTGCCAATTTGTATACCCTTTAATGACGCCTTCGTCTAATACGTCATCCCAGGTATTAATTATTGGCAAATCATCCCATATTTCGGAAATAGTGGTTACTAATTTTTCACGAATATGGCTTTGCACTGATTTATGTGTTGATATACCAATTATTATATGTATGCCGTCTTTTGTCTTTTCTTTGAGACGATTTACATTAGGTTTTTCCATAACATATACTTCAATGTTTTCATTTTCCGGAATGTTAATTACATTATCGTATTGTTGCATATATTCCATTAGTAAATCAACTATGTGTTCTGATGTATGTTGTCTCGCTGTAATATTAACATTATAATGAAGATCTATATCTATTAATATTTGTCCATCTTCCGTTAATTGTTTTTCTGTCAAGTACTCTTTATTGTTTTTAACAAAAACATGGTTGTAATATTTATCTAGAAATGTTTTATAATCCGTTTCAGGAATATGATAGTTGCCTCCATATATATTTGAGGTTTTGTCGCCAATTCTTGTATTAGTTGATTCGCTGTTCTTATCGCATTTTTTTGATTTTAAAAATGCTAATAATTTAAGATTCTCAATATTTGTGGCAGACATACTGAATATATAATATTAATATTATTTTAGGTCAATTTTTTTATTAATTTACTAGAATATTAATAAATAATACTCGTAACAAGTCTTACTAATATTTAGTTTTATATTATCATAAAACTATCTAAATACTACTGATAATATTTAATAAATGACCGCATTACAAAATAATACAATAGTAATTAAAAAGGAAACCATTAAACGTTTAGCATCAGATGTAAAAGATTTACTTGAAGACCCACTTGAGAATGAAGGAATATATTATATTCACAATGAAGATGATATTTTGAAGGGTAAGGCATTGATTATTGGAGCCAAAAACACGCCTTACAAATATGGTTATTATTTTTTTGAATTTAAATTTCCAACTGATTATCCTTTTTCGCCACCAAAAGTCTCATTTCATACAAATGATGGCATTACAAGATTTAATCCAAATTTATATCGTAATGGTAAAGTATGTATATCAGTATTAAATACATGGAGAGGTCCTCAATGGACTTCTTGTCAAACGATTAGATCCGTATTATTGTGTTTATGTGGTTCTGTATTAAATGATGAACCATTGTTAAACGAACCCGGAATTACAAAAGACCACATAGATTATGATAATTATATAACCGCTTTAAGATATAAAAATTATGATATCGCGATTGATGGTATAATAAATAATATACATATAAAACATTCTTTTAATGAATTCGTTGACATAATTAAAAGTAATTTTATAAAAAATTACGATAACATAATTTCGTGTATAGAGAAAGATACTATTGATAACGCTGACATATATGTTAAAATATATAAAATGCCTCTCACGATTGAATATGGCAAAATAAAAAAAAGATTAGCAAACACTCATGCAGAATTATTAAAATTTAAAAATTGAATATAAAAATCATTTATTTTAAATATATATAATGAACTTCTGTAAAAATTGCAATAATTTATATTATCTTAAAATTGACACAAATGATGATAACACGGAATCTAATAAATTAATATTTTATTGTCGTAATTGTGGAGATGAAGAAAGTAATTTAACAGAAAATGATATTTGTGTTAGTTCAATTGAAAATAGACAAAATGATGATAATTACGAATCGTATATTAACGAATATACAAAAATGGACCCTACGTTACCAAGAACAAATAATATTAAATGTCCTAATAATAATTGTGATACGAACAAAAAGGAAGATAACATAAACAGAGAAATAATTTATGTAAGGTATAATAATATTGATATGAAATATGTTTATATGTGTTCAACGTGTGATACTATTTGGAAAACTAATGTTAATAATTAAATTGAATTAATATTAAAGTATATATGTTATGTATATTATGAGTATTGATTTAGGAGATAATGTCGAAGGACAACCGGTAGATACTGACGACATTGTTGTCGACGACGCTGCTAGTGAAGATGATTCGGAGGATGATTCTGACGATAATATTAGTATAGAATCATTAGATGGATTAGAACCTGACAATGACGATGAATCATTACAAAGCGTAGATAGTGTTAAAAATAAAGATATTAATAAAGAAGATACAAAAAATATATCATATTATGTATCTGATGACGAAAGCGATGATGATGAAAACGATGATGAATATTTGTATAAATTAGACCAAGACATAAAAACAAATTATATAAAGGATATTCATCCGGAAACATCTATTCATAATTACGAAGAAGTTAAAAAATTATCTGCTGTAGTAAGAAATTTACACGGAATAGTTGTAGATCCATTGCATAAAACAATTCCAATCATGACTAAATACGAATACACAAGAATATTAGGACAACGTGCAAAACAGATTGAATCCGGCGCTACACCATTTGTAAAAATCGATAATAACATAATTGATAGTTATGTAATTGCCGAAAATGAACTATCTGAAAAAAAAATACCATTTATAATAAGAAGACCTATACCAAATGGCGGGTTTGAATACTGGAACGTAAATGATTTGGAAATATTATTTTAACACTTCCAACGATTACCACAATCAATACAAGTTACAAATGTTGTCATTGGTTCATCAGCAGAACGCGTTTGTAATTGATAATAACTACATCTTTTGGATTTACATCTATGACACGTAAAATTATCTGTGTTAGCGTCTAATTGGGGATTATACATGTTTTTTTCACGAATTTTTTTATTTTCTAACAAAATATCCCACCTATCCGGGTTCATTTCGTGATGACTCATACAAGCTATTTTATGTGCTTGTATTTTCTTATTTAGTAACTTTGTCAACAAGCCACTATTATTTTTAAGATTAAAAATTAATGTTCTTAACCGCTCTACGTATATTAATACAAAATATTTATTATCCCACTTCTTCACTATATTTTTTTCAGTTGCAATATCAATAGTACAATTATATATTCCTTTTTCGAGATTATTACATATTTTTTCTTTTTCAACTATTTTAAATAAATTTAAACGTATATTTTTTCTGAATTCATCTGGATTATTTATAGAACGCATATATTGTTGAATTAATATATTTTTATATTAATTCAATTTATTATTTTATTAATTTGTCTTATTCTCTTGTAATTCATCGTCAGAATAATCATATATTTCGTATTCAAGTTCATCATTTTCTAAAGGCTCTTCATCACTGTCGCTTTCATCGCTGTCATTTTCATCGCTGTCATTGCTATTGACATTATAATCTTCGCCAGTTGATTCTTTGTCACTATCTGTGCTTACTACAAATCCGTCTTTCAAATAACCTGATTTTGTTTTCATGTCGTCGGGGATTTTTTCTAGTTCATCCTCGCTTGGTTCTTCGTCTGAATCAAGATCTTCAAACCCACCAAATAGATGTTCATATACTTTTTCCCACATCTCGTTTTTTAAATTAATGAAATTATTATCATCATTTACTCTTACTAAACAACAAGTGCCAAAATACAATTCAGAATCGATTGGTGGTGGGAAATCATATTTATTTTCTGTATTTGCTCTACCATTGTCTTTTGCCCATAATTCAATAATAAATACCTCGTCTTCAATGACAACATTCCATGTTGTTTTTTTATCAAAATCTTTTGTATTTTTAAAACCACATTTTGTATGTAATTTGTCATATGATAAATCTTTTACTTTTGTTTGTTTAACAGTTCCATTTTTATCAACTAATACAATTGAGGTCATATTGTTTATTTTATTACGAATAGGTTTAAATAGTTTAATATTTATATATAAAATGAAACTGTATATTAAAAAATCAAATATTAATAAAGTGAATACATTATGTATTGAAAAATATAAACACAAAACTAATAAATGTATTTATATTTTGTCTGAAAACGGAATTATCAAAAATGTTAATAATAAATTAGTAATGACAAATATTATTGATATGCCTGTTTACGAGATTAATATTGGCAATAATACATTTATATGCGATAATAGTAAATTTATTAGTGGTGATGAAGTATATCAAATACCTGTTAATCATTATGTAGAATATTTAGAATGGCATTATTATGTATTAAGACCTAAATCAAATATACAATTTGTAGTAGAATATAAAAACAATCATATAAACGATTTTTACTTTCAAACTAACGAAAATGTTAACGTTGATTATGTTCAAGAAGATATAATTACGTTCTGCGAGATAATAAACATTATTTAAAATATATAATAATGTTTTTTTGGACTATTAGGTGGGCATTAATATCTCTAATAATAATTTTATTAGTTCATAATATATTTATATATTTAAGAGACACATTAACGGTGCCAAAAACACGCGATTTAATATCTAAACATGATAGTAGATATAATGAGTTAATGGAAACTTCTAATAACATTCATACAAATAATATAGAACCAAATATAGAACCAAATATCGAATCTAACATAGAATCTAATTATAGAGAGACTCAAAGTGTAATACCAAATAATATGGAAAATGAATTAAAACAATATTTAGACGATATTAATACCAATAACTCCGTAACAGAAATAGATAGTATTATTAATTTAAATAACGCAGATTAATATATATATGTGTTTTTAATTAAAGATTTAATGCGTAATACTAAATATGCTAACTAATGACATTAGACAAAATATATTAAAACGTTTTCCAAAAATAGAACTTTCCTATGACAAAATATTACATAAGAAAGTTTACACAGATTTATTTATGATTATACCAAAAGGTCCAAAGGCATTTTTATGGTTTACATATATTGAAGACAAAAATGTTGCTATTTTACTATTATTAAATAAAGAAGGTAATGTAAAAAGCTTGGATATATATCCAGTTTGCTTTAATAATGAGTTGTCGTACGGAACATTATTATATGGAACTTTTTTTGATATAAATTCTAATCATCATTTTTCTTGCGAAGATATATTTACATACAAAGGAAATTATATTAACAAATATATGTTAAAAGATAAACTTCAGATATATGAAGATTTATTTACCAATAATATACAACAGAAAACATATAACAGTAATTTTATTATTGTTGGTTTACCGGTTTGGGGTTCAAGTTATATGAATGCTATTAATATTATTAATACATTACCATACAAAGTGTATGCGGTGAAACAATTTAATATGCGCGATTTAAATGGTAAACCATTAGGTATTAGTTTGTATAAAGAAAATACAAAATTAGAAGCAATATTTAAAATAAGAGCAGGTGTAGATTCAGATATTTATAATTTATATACGAGCGACAATAAATTTTATAATGTTGCGGCAATCACAAGTTATAAACAAAGTATTTTATTAAATTCAATATTTAGAACTATTAAAGAAAATACTAATCTTGATTATATTGAGGCAAGTGACGATGAAGAAGAATTTGAAAATGTAGAAACTAATAAATACGTAGATTTAGATAAATGCGTTTTAATGAATTGTCTTTATAATAAACATTTTAAAAAATGGGAACCTATAAAAATTGTTAATAATAATAATATAATAACAAAGAAAGAAGCTATTCTACTAGAAAAAAATAAATAATATATTGTTTATATATAATGTCTATTTTAGATCCTACTCTTGGGATGGGTGGTGGTTGTAGCAATATGACTCAATATGGAGGCAAACATTGTAATATTAGTACAGGAGGAAAACCTATGTATCACAGTAACAGAAAAATACATAAAAAGAGAAACAAAACTTTGCGCAAATACTTAGTCAATAAAAAACGCAAATTATTTAAAACATTAAAACGCTCGTTTAAGCATATTGGTTTAAACGGTAAACGTAAAAGGTTAAAGAAGCGTAAGTTAAGTAAGAAACGTAAGTTAAGTAAGAAACGTAAGTCTACAACATATAAAAGAAGAAGGATGAGTGGAGGTTCGGTTCTTAGCCCGGCTGTATTTAGCCCATCGGGTGAAACCGCTGCCAATAATATTATTATGGACTCCGCGCAATACAGTATTGGTGATAATTTACATGGTAATTCAGCAATGGCTAATCCACCGCCTGTAATTGCTACTAATGGTTGTTCAAATGTTTAATATTAATACAATAATAAATATTAATATTATAATAAAAATACTATAATAAAAATACTATAATAAATACTATAATAAATACTATAATAAATACTATAATGAATTCCAGTAATTACATTCATGCCGCATCACAGCCAATACATGTTGATGAAGGAAATACTTTTTTGGTTGAAGATGCCTGCGTTTTGTGGTATCGCGATTACACGTCATCTGTTATTTGTGTTGGTTGTAACAAATTGTTTATTAGACCTTCCAACGTAAAAAAAGGAACTGCAGCATATTATCGATGTAAAGAATGTTTATCTCTGAAATCAATTGGGAAAAGTATTTTATATAGCTGTTCAATAATGTAGGTGTTTTTAATATTGTATTTTGTATTTTTAACTTACATATACAATAATAGTATTTATTGTTTTTTATAAAAATATTTAATTATTATTTATAAAAAGTGCACAAAAAAAACACGTTTTTAATTCTATTTTGAAAAATTTTAAAAAAAAGTAAAAAATAAAAATTTTTTGAAATTTCTCAAAATAGAATTAAAAACCGTAAAAAAAATGCACAAATTTGTGTTTCTTACTGATATGTAAGAAAAATCACTTTTTTTTGTAAAAAACAATGTAGGTATTTTATGGTGTGACAAAAAAAGCGCAAAAAATACGAATTTTTTCAATAAATGCACAAAATATTTAGAATTTTTATATAGCATTATTTTAAGAATTTATGCTATATAAAATTCTAAAAAATTCTAAGGAAAATTTATATTGTGAAAAATGTGATTATTATGCTAATAGAAAAGGAGATTTTAAAAAACATTTGGAGAGCAAAAAACATAATGCTATACAATGCTATACGGGTATTTCGGAAGAGCATTTGTCGTGTGAGTGTGGTCGGGCTTATAAACATTGTTCTAGCTATTACAGGCACAAAAAGAATTGTAAGTTTGTTAAAAAACAAAATGAAGAAATAACTATTAAATATGAACACGAAAATAATAAGGAAACTGTGACAAATGAATATAATCAATCAAGAGAAGTAATTAATTTATTAAAACACGCAATGAATGATAATAAAAAATTACAAGAACAATTAATTAGTATTCAAAAAGAACATAATAATACATTGCACCAAATATTACCAAAAATTGGAAATACTACGAATAATACACATAACAAAATTATAAATGTTCAAATGTTTCTCGACGATAAATGTAGAGACGCAATGTCTATACAGAATTTTGCTAAGCAGATTATGATAACAATGGATGATTTAAATAAAAATAAAACTGATTGTATTAGTAATGTGGTTTTAAAAAACTTAAAACCGCTTTCTATTACAGAACGACCATTTCATTGTACAAATATAAAAAACAAGGAGTGGTATGTTAAAGATGAAAATGTTGGCTGGGAAGAAGATAACGGAGAGAAAATAATTAAAAATACAGAAAACGCAATTCAAAAAAAATGGATAGATGAATTTCAATTAAAATATCCTAATTGGAATATAGATGATAAATTAAAAGATAAATTTGTTTTAATTGCTGGGTCTACTACCAGCGAATTATCAGAAAAATTAAAAATAAAATTAATAAAAGAATTAGGAAAGGAAGTTTCGTTAACAAATAATGAAATTAATAAAATATGATTATTTGTAGTTATTTAATACCAATTAGGCATTTTCCTTTTGGTAAATTTGGTTTTGGATTGTAACTGTCTTCTTCGTCGGAAACCTCTTGGGTCTGTTTTTTTCCTTTTCTTGGCAAATTGTCATCAAGCCATTTGTTTTGTATATAATTTATGTTATTGGATTTAATAATTTTGTAATTATTTTTCACGTAAAATTTTTTACGTTTTAACCATTGTCTTTGATATACATCGTGCGTGTCTACAATATCTACTACAAGTGGTCTTTCATGCTTCACTCTTAATATACGTCCTACCGCTTGTTCAATATCTGTTTTTGGTGTTGCTAAAATTAACGTAGTTAATGATTTAATATCAAGAGCCTCTGACGCCATTGAATATGTAGCAATAATTATGTCTTTACTTTCGCTTTTTTTAAGTGCTTTGTCTTTCATTCCGCCAACATAATAACCAACAGACGCAATATTACGTTCTTCAATTGCGTTATACAAATAAGTCAATAAACTTTTATTGTGTGCCAGGACCATAATTTGTTGATTATTATATTGTTTTAACTCTGTTTCAATAATTTTAAGAATAAATTCGCTTCTTGGATTGTGATTACATAATTTAACAATCATACTACTATAAGCAACATTTCCTCTATAATCAGCTACTTGTGTATTAAAGTCGTCATCTTCGCATTTATATGTTATTGATTTGACAAGTACAAAATCATCCGTATCGCGCTTTACTTTGAAAACAACCTCCCCTAAAAACATTTTAAATACGCGCGTAAGACCATCTTTGCGATTCATTGTAGCGCTTAATCCAAGCATATGTTTAGTAACAATAGATAACAGTGAACGACTAAAAACTTCTGAACTAATATGATGACATTCGTCTACAATGGTTAGACCGAAACTATTAAATATGCTGTCTGGGTAAGTTTTCATAGACAATGATTGTAACATGCCTATAACAATGTCTTTATGGTCTATGTCAATAATTTTGCCTTGTATTTTACCTACACGTGCATTTGGTAAAAATTCTTCAATTCGCTCAATCCATTGATTCATCAAAAATGATTTGTGAACAATTACAAGAGTTTTTAATTTTAGAGATGCGATTATGTTTAATGCAATAATTGTTTTACCATAACCACACGGTAGTTCAAGTAATCCGCCTCCTCCCATTGGGCCTAATTTATTAATATACGTATTTACTACATTTTGCTGATAATCCCTTAACGTCCCATTAAAATTAATATTTGTAACTGTTCCATTTAATATTCTTGATTCGTCGGGTTCGCCGTAGTTTTCTATTCCAAAGAATCGAGGAATGTATATTTTATTAGGTGATTCGCGATATATGTGGAATGCGGCAGGTTGAACTGGTGATTTAGGAATATAAGGTTTTACTGTCAATTGTTCTCGTAGCCAATGTTGTTCTTCCATTGTAATATTTTCTTTATAAATAGAATATCCTTTTTGACCTAAATATGTTGAAATTTCGTTATTCATATTAATACTAATTCAAAATATTAATATCGTTCATTCAATTTTTAATTAATTAATTATCTATAATTATGTTATATGAAGAGTTTTAATAAGATTTTTAAGGGTTTAAAACAACAAGAATTACTTATACTTGTTATTTTTGTTATATATTCAATAATTGAATTTAAAACACCAAAACCTGTTGCCGAATTAGTAGACACATTGTATGGAAATATATTTGTAGTAGTATTTGTAATAGTATTTTTCATACAAAGTAAACCTATTGTTGGAATATTAAGTTTGGTGGTTGCTTATATTTTCATTAAAAGATCAAGTATCGAAACGGGAACACACGCTATTAGAAATAATGTGCCTTCTGAAAGTAAAAAATTAAAAGATTTTGAGAAATACAATGAATTTCCTAGAACATTGGAAGAAGAAGTTGTAGGAAAAATGGCTCCATTAGTTGGTCCGTCTACTAATGAAAACGTCAAATACAAATCAGTTTTAAATTACACACACAATGCCTCGGAATTGTAATTTAAGCAAAAAATAAATAAAATTAATTTACTAATTTTATTTATTTATAAATTAAGTATACATAAATTAAACTATTGGACTACCATTACCATCTATTTCTATTTTGTTAGAACTTTTAAATATGAAATTAAATACATAATATAAGAAGGTTATTAAAAATATACCGATAATAATCTGAACTATCGCCAACGAAGCCCATTGTTCTAAATCGGCATTTGAAAGGAAGTCTAAACTTACAATGGGGGTATTAATATCAGCTGCGTCTGGATCCACATCATCATAAGGAACACAATTTATTAATGGAAAGTCAGAGTCGCTCGTTTTTGAAGCACCATTTTCATTGTATGTTATTTGTTCACCAATTGCTGTGGTGAAAAATGTTGTAATAGAATGTTCTGTTAACTTGTCGAAAGTCACGTCTTGTGCTGTAAGCGCATACCTTTTACTAAATACGACCATTTCTGCGACCAGGCCTATAGGTAGATCATCGGGTATATTAGCTTTATATGCATAAAATGGTTTATTAACAGGAACTATATCATATGGATTAAACACGACATCGATATCATCCTCAGAATCGGCAATAATTTCATCTAATTTACCTCCGCTATTATTATTAATTATAGGAATTGATATGATTAACGGTTCAATACCACTACCACCCTCATGGTACATTAATAATTCGGCATCCGCAGAAAATTCACTATATTTATGTATTGATTTTTTAAGAATAAACATTTTTTTTAATGTTCTCTCAACACCATTATATTTTACTATACCTGAATTTATATGGGAGTTATCAGTATGAGACATCTCATTAAATTGTTGTTTTACTCGTGTATTAATAGTAACAGCTCCCTCATAACCCAGTTCTAATTTACATTTAAGATTACATTTCTCTTTAATGCTCTGATTTATATCTGCTGGTATTGAATCACTTCCCATTTATATAACTTTATAATAAAAAAATATTGTCATTTTTATATAAGAATGTATCTTTCTCGGAAGAAAATATCAAGATTATTAAATGTCAAGAATCAAACTGTTAAAAATAATAAAAAGAGAAATGATAAACAGTATAAGACACACATATTTAGGAGCAGAAAAAACAATAAACATTACAATCGCATCAAAACTCTAAAATTTAAAAAAAATAACGTTACCAAAGCAAAGCAAATAGGGGGGCTAGACCGCCTCCGCGCTTTCACTCCTCCAGCGCTGCGAAGTGCGCGGACGCTAGAGAAGCAGGCAAAAGAAAGGGGTGCCAAGTTTCGTGCTCTGGAGACAGAGGTTAAAGCCAAAGCGCGATTAGATAAAGCCAAAGCCAATGTCGCCGCCGACAAGAAGGCTGCGAAGGAAAAGGCGGAGAAGGAGAAGGAGAAGGAGAAGGAGAAGGAGAAGGAGAAGGAGA
>TARA_B110000483_G_scaffold120120_1_pt1 | contig 22904 bp, 18 predicted proteins | sample TARA_B110000483 | Tara Oceans TARA_B110000483 (sample SAMEA4398176) | marine metagenome | biome: Polar Biome; feature: [SRF] surface water layer (ENVO:00010504); material: water (ENVO:00002006), including particulate matter (ENVO:01000060) such as... | depth 5 m
TTTAACGGATTTAGCGGAATGTTGTGGGTCCCTATTTTTTAAAACTACTCGGGTTTTTCTTAAAACTGAACCGCTTGTTAGATGTTCTAGATTGAGGCTTATCAGACCATGATGGGCCAATTCCGATAGCAGAGGGTGGCTGCTTTTTATCAAGCTTTCTTTCAATTAATCTTTCGATTTTAACAAAGCGATACATGTCATCCTGAGAAATTAAGGTGATGGCCATTCCTTTTGTATTTGCCCTTGCCGTGCGACCGATTCTATGAACATAATCTTCAGCATCAGTTGGAACGTCAAAGTTTATAACCAGATCTATGCCTTTTATATCAATACCCCTGCTCATGACATCTGTGGCTATTAAAATCCTGGTTCTTCCACTCCTAAAATCACTTATGGTTTGTTCACGTTCCTTTTGCTCAAAATCCGATGAAATGGCTTGGGCATTTAACTTATTCTGCTGAAGTTTTCGGGTAAGTTGAGTTACTTTCTTCTTTGTGGAGCAGAATACTATTATTGAATTAAACTCTAATTTATCCGATAACAAATGTTTTACTAACGGTATCTTTTGCTCCTCATGAGCCATGTAAACCTCTTGCAATACTCCTTCAGCAGGCTTAGACACGGCAACAGAAACTTCTAGCGGATCCTGAAGAATCTCATTCGCCAATTTCCTAATCTTTGGTGCCATGGTAGCACTAAACATTAGACTTTGACGCACTACAGGAAGGGTTTTTATTATTTTAATAATGTCATCAAAGAAACCGATATCCAACATTCGATCCGCCTCGTCTAAAATTAAATGCTGAACCGTTTCAAATTTCACATAGCCTCTCTCTATGTGAGAGATCAATCGACCAGGTGTGGCAATAATAACATCAGCACCGCCCTCAAGAGCCTCTCGTTCTTGGTCCCAAGCAACTCCATCTCCACCGCCGTAAACAGCTTTACAAACTGCATTTGTAAAATAAGCTAAGCCCTGAACCTGCCTGTCTATTTGAATAGCCAACTCTCTTGTAGGACATAGAATTAATGCTTTAACACCAGTTGCTTCACTCTCTGAAAGTTGATTGAGCATTGGCAGAACAAAAGCAGCAGTTTTACCTGTACCCGTTTGAGCGCAGCCAATAAGATCATGACCTTTTAATATTAACGGTATAGCTTTAGCCTGAATTTCTGTAGCATCATCATAGCTTGCGTAATAAACTGCATCAAGAAGAGTGTCATTTAATTCGAATTCTGTGAACTTCATCTAATTGTTTTTAATTCAGGCTATTAAATATGGTAACAAAGGTAGTTGAAGGATCACGCCAAGAACCTACTTTAAATAAATGACAGAGGAAATATAATAATAAGAATATTATATTTGAAATGGTGTATTCAAAACACTTAATCCTATATTTACTGAACAACCTTTATTTCCTTTTATTTAGATTAACTTTTAACTTCTAGCATGGCGTATAAAGGCCTTTGGGCATTTTTTAAATTTTCATGGACGCGTAAAATATTTTTCAAGGCACTTTATGAAGTCTTACCGCGAATGAATGGAAAAGGTGATTGGCAATTCATGAATTATGGATACTCCCCCACTGAAAAAGAAGAATTAAATAATAAAAAACCTTTAAAGAATAAACTGCAACAGTATCCGCTAAATATGTATCATTACTTAGCATGTTGTGCTCCTGTCGAAAATTTGGGTCTTCTTGAAGTTGGCTCTGGACGAGGTGGTGGAGCAAATTACATAGCCAATAATTTTCAACCTAAATCCATCATTGGTTTAGACTTCTCGTCCTCTGCAATAAAGTTAGCAAAGAGCATGTTTAATTCACCCAATCTTTCTTATGTTGAAGGGAATGCTATGAATTTAGATTTTGAGTCTAATCATTTTGATGTCATCATAAACGTGGAATCATGTCATGCCTATGGAAATCAGTCAAAATTTTTGAGTGAGGTATTAAGAGTTCTCAAACCTGGAGGTAAACTTCTACTTGTTGACTTTAGGAAAAATCATTTGTGGCCTGATTTTGAAGAGTCCATGAATACATTGTCATTCCAGGTTGAAGAAGAAGATATCTCAGATAACGTTCTCAAGGCCTTAAAAGAAGAGAGTTCTCTTAAAAAATTAGAAATCGATAAAAAAATGCCGAAATTTTTAAGAAAATACTTTTATGAATTTGCAGGCCTAGAAGGAACAGAGCTATTTCAACAGATAGAAAATGGGACATCGAGATACAAAAGATTCATTTGTACTAAAATCGAAAAATGAATTTTAGACTAAAGATTCTTTGCTTTTAAGATTTACCTGAAAACTCATATCGGTTATTATTCTAAAAACTAGTTGAATAAAAAAAACACCAAACCGAAGTGGAATGGTGCTTTGTGACCTCGGCAGGATTCAAACCTGCAACCTCCTGATCCGTAGTCAGGTGCTCTATTCAGTTGAGCTACGGGGCCTCCTTAAATTAGGATGCAAATATATACAACCTATATTTCTTAAGGTCTTTAAATTTTAGTCGTTTCTCTTGCGCTTATGAGAACTCCAATTAGTGACTTTCCCATCAAGGACATAGTACCATTCGTTGTATGTGACTTTTTCAACAACTTCACCTTCATAAGTTCCATCAACATTAAATCCAGCATTGACCCAATCGCCACCAAGAGTATCCGTTTCACTGTTAACAGCGAAAGCATAGAACATATTCCATGTATATGAAGTGTCTTTAGACGCCTGCTGAGTAACTATTTTCAGAAATGACTCGGCACCCTCCACAGAATTACCATCGTCAAAATTAAACTTAGCCGATTCTGATAAAAACTGACTCATGGCCGCAGTATCATATTTCTGCCACGCTTCATCTAATCCGACAATTAAATCAACACTGGCTTGAGAACCAATACCAACTTTACCACCATCACCTGCATAACCGACTCTTTCCTTTACGACAACGATATTTTCTGCTGATTCTGGAGCAGTGCATGCCACAAAAGCTAAAACAGAAATAAAGAAAAATACTTTTTTCATTTTTTTAAATTTTAAATTTTCAAATAAACCTTATTTTCAGTACTGATTTTAGAATGGCGAATATAAACTGAATATGTGAAGTATGATAATAAGACAAATCGAAAAATCAATTTTCCTTATTATCCTCTTGTTCATCTAAACCATCAAGAAAACGCAACATATTTCCCTGACTGGTTGTAGTAAAAGTGTAATAAGGATCTCCATTCTTAGGAGGCAAACTTCTTTTCTTAACATCAAGACTTAAGATTTTATTTAAAAACTCTTTATCTGTTGAATAATAGCGAAGAACATTTCGTTTGAAGTATAAAAAATGTTCAGTGTCTGAATTTAAATAAAGCGAAAACTGATCCCCTCCTCTACGTTTTCTGAGTTCTAAAACTCCATCTAAAAATTTATGGACAGGCTCTCCCGCTACAGAGCCAATACCTAATCCGTTTTTAGAACGAAATGCCCGTGAATTCTTATCATAACTAAAATCAATTTCATCAAAAACAAATGTCTGTCTCAACTCTTTTGGCATTCGATATTCTGTCGAGGCTGAATAATACTCATTCTTATCCTTTTGACTCATTAAATGATTTAAAGCTTCATTCATATAATCATTTGCCCAATCTGTTGTTATCGTTCCTAGAACAGAATTCATTTCTTTTGGGAGCGCTTTAAGAATGTCCTCGGAGAATAAAAAGTCTAAAGTTAGAGATGTAGTTGCGCTCAATCGATTTGTGAACAGCTTGTATTTTATCTGGCCAAAGGATTGAACATTTACCCTTCCTAGTTTAGAAGCCAAAAATATCTCACCCGACCCTTTGGCCTCGCAGTCTTGGGGCTTCAATTCAAAGTAATTATCCGGTGCTTCTGGATTTAAAAGCCGACGTCTAGATGTAACAACATATGCATTGCTCTCTGCATCGTAAAATAAGATGCCACGAGAACTAAATAATTTTACTGACGAAGATGGGTTATTTCGCATTATCAGAGCAGTATAAGGACTTGCAGAATCAGATCTTAGATACACACCACTATATACTTTACGTGAGGGTCTAGCAGTATCAGGGTCAGGTAAATCAATGATAATTTCTAACGGATCGATTTTCGTGGTTGTCATAACCCAATCTGTCTTTAAAAACGGGCATTCTGCAGTAATATGTATACTGCCCTTAACCGTTAACATTGGATCAATAGATTCCATATTAACAATTCCGTGATACTTAAAACGTGGACTTAAATAAAATTCTGCTTCGGGCAACAATTCGCCTTGAGCTACGACGTGATTTGCGCTATCAACATCTATTCTCCCCATAGGAATAGGCCAAATAACATCTTGTTCGTCGCGGTATTGATAGATCCCATTCCCGTATAAATCATTTCTACCTCTAATTTTTAATTCTGCATCTACAATATTGTGATACTTCCCTAATCTGCTTGCTAAAATTGAAGCATTATCTAATGGTTGCATTAGTGCATTGGATTCAATAGTTACTGTTCCACTGTCTGGATAAATTCTTGAATCCGCAACATCTATTGAAGGAACGCCAAAACACTCAAGTAAACTTGGCGTCAAATAGAACTTCGCATTCTGAGCAAGGAAACTCAGCCCACCCTGATTATCATGTGTTGATGTCAAGCGAGATTCAATATTAGAGCTTTTACTAATAGAAACATACTTCTCTAAAATATCCCATTCGGCACGATCCATATTTGCACGGTATTTATTCCTGGGAAACATTAATGTGTTATCTCCGTCTTGAAGCTCAAAAACTCCTTTATTAGTTACAAAATCGACTTCGGATATGGAATTATTCATTTGAAAACTCCATTCACTGATTTCGGATTCTCTTACGCGAAAGTCAGCTCTTCCGCTCTGTATCCATTTAGAAAATAAGCGAATCACTTTTCCTTCTAGCTCCGCATTGTCAAATGCAAGTAAACCATTAGCATCCAAGAATCCCGGAGTATAGGTTAAACTACCATACACATCCATTGACCTATCAGAATAGGTATTGAAAGGTTGATCTAAACTTGTTGACCACCAGGTATTTAACTTCGGTTCCCATTTCATATAAACAAAATCACCTGAAACGCCAGGATGTCCAGCACCCCGGGGTAGACCTTCCATTGGATTGAGCTTAAAATCTCCGTTGCCTATAAGAGTATCTGGAAACAGTTCAAATCTTGAACTACTACCGACTGCTTCCTTAAATGAAACACTTCCATTCAAGCGAAGTCCAGCAATTGATAATTTTACGGCACCCTTAACCAAACCTTTCCCTCCAAATGTAGACCAACCCAAATCACCTGTTTCTTGAGTAAACCCAAAAGAATAATCATCTTGAACACGAATATCTTGGCGTCTTGTTTGAAAAATGTCTGAACTTTTAAATTCACCTTTAAAGACCAAACCTTCAGTAGTTGTATTATCGAGAGAGTCTATCTGAAACGGGTCAATATTAACATAAAACTTGTCACGCTCGTAAACGCCGTCATATGGTACATCATAGAATATTTTAGCCGATTTTTCAGATTTAAAAATAGGGTACTCAGGATAACGTTGATAACTAGATTTATTCGAGGGGTAGTCAATTAATAATTCTCCAGATATGTTCTCAATGGTATTCCTTACCCTCACCAAAGGTCTACTGCCATCCTCCATCTGTTGAAAACTTGGAACGGAAAAGTTCATAGAATCAATTACGGGCATATTAAATCGAAAGAGAGAATAGTCAAATTTATTTTTCCGGCTATAAAAAGTAAACCTCCCTGCCTCTATTCTCCCATCAAAGTCAAAGTTTAAATTTTTGTGAATCAAAACTCCATTGGACTCAGGGTAAAGAGCAACTCTCTGAGAATCTGAAAGGGCTATTGTACTCACTCCGAATACTTCCATATCAAAATCTAGTAAACTAATCCTAGCATTCATTCCCTTCTCTACATTACTTAGGAATCTTATTACATCATAGTCACGTCGATTGGAATTATTTAAAATATACTCTGTTGTTTTCGGCAATACTTCTACTTCCTTTTTATCTAAACTGTACCTCACAAAACCATCAATAGCCAACTCCATCATAAACCGCTCACAAGACTCAAGAGGCATCTCGAGGCCTACAGCCATTCGATATACATCCAAGGGCTTATAATCATAGCTCTTGCCTACTTCATCTATCTTAACAAGAGGGCTTTGTAAGTCGAGCCCCTGCAATGCCGCATACCTAGAACTTCTAAAATATTGATCCGACTCAATTATCATTGGGGAGCCATTGCCCATATTAAGTCCACCCAGCGAAAACATAGGCTCAGAGGTTCTCCATCGTATCTGATCCAAATCCATTATTAAATTGTGATAACTATCTGTGAAGGGCATTAGAGACATTCCTTTACTCGGTCTATCTATTCTTAACATTTGATCAATCGGATCATAAGAAACTTGACTTTTAAGGTGATGCAAAGAATCTCCCTCAAGTTTAAATGAAACCTCTGACTCACTAGAAATAAGTTCATCTGATCTAATTACAAATCTTTCAGATCTGATATTCAAAACTTCCAGAGTATCATACCAAAATTTAAAGTGTGCCTTTAAGTCTTTTGTTCCAGAGGCAAAAAAGCGTTGCCCGATAATAGAAAACCCTCCTTTGTAATCAACGCCTTCAAAAAAATTCGGTATTTCTAATTCGTTACTAAATGCTTCAAAGCGGGGAAAAATAGCATTGTTTGCTTGATTTCTAGCTGTCATTCGATCTTCAAAAAACCCTAAGAGAGGTTCCCTTAAATAATAAGAACTAAATATCTTTACCGTGTCATCAGCAAAACCAGGCTCACTCAAATTAACACTCCAATCACCAAGATCCGCGTAAAGCTCTCCGGGGCCAAAGCCTGCGCGAAGCCACTCTACCTTACCCATTTCTGCATAAAGCTTTGTTTTAAATGGATTATAAATACCTGACACATCATTTATCTCGATCGAATCGTTTTTGAATCTTCCTACAAGGCGTCCATCTTCTATCTGGTAAAGGGTGCTATCAGCTACTTCTGTAGAGTCCAAATCCGCAACAGAAACAATTCCATCCTGAAGCCACCATGATAATTGCCCATCGTCAAATAAACAAACTGAAATGGATACTTCACTTCTATTAAGTGCTGAAAAAATATGTAAGAATTTTTCCATATCATTTCGGGAAGCTCGATTGAATTCTCTTTTTATTTCTCGCCAAAACCTGTCAGATATATTTTTTGGATAATTTGATGATGAACTAGACCATTCCTTAAATAATTCCACTAATTCAACCCATGCAACTGGTTTTACAACCCGTCGAATAAGCATTTCATTCGCTACGTTTTTAAAAATCTCTTTTTCATTTAATTCCTCATCTTCATAAGAATTATTGAATAATTCCCAGAACTCCTGGGATGAGCTCTCCCAAGTTTTTTTTCCAAGACTATTAGATAAATGCTTATCAAATATTCTCTTAAATTGATCATCTTCTACAAGAAAATTCCTAAATGACTGACCTTCGATATTACTATTAAAGAGGCCAAGACAGAAAATTAATAGACTCCATTTTTGAAGTCTTAGCAATTTAATTAGTTCGATATTTTTAAGTCCTTGAATGATAAGTCAAAGTAAGGTGAATCCAACCCTCCTTCGATGACTGACTCAACAAAAAATATCCACAATCTTTTGCACGATCTAAAACCCTCGGAACATCTTCTAAATAAAATCCACTAAGTTGTAAAATCGTGCCATTTGAAGAGTTCTTTGCAAATGACTCCATATCGGAAAGCAGAGTATTCCTATTTATGTTTGCCAAAATATAGTCGTAGCTACTTTGAGCAGGTCCATTGGAAGATATAAGCTCTGCTCCTCCTGTATATATATCAACATAATCAGACACATTATTAGTATCTGTGATCTCTATTGCATTTATAGCTGTGTAAGGATCGATTTCAATACCGACAGCTCTATTGGCTCCCATCTTTACTGCCAAAACAGTCAATATACCTGTACCGCAGCCCATATCAAGAATTTTCTTATCCATTAAATCAAACTTGAGAAGCTCCTGGATCATAAGGTAGGTAGTGGGATGGTGGCCGGTTCCAAAAGCCATTTTGGGATTGATCTCGATCAAATATTGATATTTATCAATGTCAAGATTAGAATGAAATTGAGCTTTTATTAAAACTTGATTTTCAACATTTACCGGAGAAAAGTTTGACTCCCAGTTAATGTTCCAATTTTCATGAGGTATTTCCTCCGTATCAATCTTTAAAGGACTTTTTAAAAGACCAAGAGGGAAGTCATCAGTTTTTATTACTTGATATTGATCTTTTGGAACATAAGCGACAACAGCTAAACCCATCACTTCAATGGACTCTACAGGTTTATCTTGCAGGTCAGCAATTACAAAATCAATGGCGTCTGCATTTGAAACTCTAATTGAAACCCGGATATAATTCATTTGGAGATTCTCAATTTCTCAATCAAAACAAGAAAATCATCAGCGTTTAGTGAGGCCCCTCCGATAAGACCACCATTCACATCCGGTTGGGCAAAAATATCATCTGCATTAGATGGTTTACATGAACCTCCATATATAATTGGTAGGTTTCCATTTCCAAATATCTCTTTCAATTTAGCCCTTAAAAAAGCATGCATCTCTTGGGCTTGATCGGGGGAAGCCACCTCCCCAGTCCCGATAGCCCAAATAGGTTCATATGCGACAACAACATCTGCAAGACCTTCTGGTGAAAGATCATCTAAAGCGATCTTCAATTGAGCCCAAGTGTCATCAAGAAAAGTTCCAGACCTTCTCTGTTCTAATTTTTCACCAACGCAAACAATTGGAATCAAATGATGCTTCAGGGCAGCTTTAACTTTTAATGCTACTAAATCATCTGTTTCTCCAAAATGCTCTCTTCGTTCTGAATGGCCAAGTATTACTGCATCCACTTCTGAATTCAAAAGCATCTCTGGAGAGATTTCTCCAGTAAATGCCCCTGAATCTTTATGGTGACAATTTTGTGCTGCTACGGCAATCTCTGGATTTTCCCAAAGCTTTTCAACCGCTGGAATTAAATGTAACGAAGGTGGAGCAACCACAACGCGAACATCTCCAACAGTTTTACTAGTTAGGGAGTTAGAAATTTTTTCGAGAAGAGCCATACCTTCTTCAGGAGTTGTATTCATCTTCCAGTTTCCTGCCAATATTTTCATAAAATTCTGTTTATCTATTTATAACTACAAAAAAAGAGTTTGTAATAATTCTGCATAATTAAGAAAACAAAATTTAACATATGCAATTTATTAGCTTTTAGAAAGCCTTGGGTCAATCCAGCGATATGACATTTCAACAAACCATTGAATCACAACAAAAACAGCAGATAATGACAACACACAACCCATTACAACAGGGAAGTCTCTAGATTCAAGAGCATCAACCATCATTTTCCCTGTCCCGTTCCAACCAAAAACTGATTCTACAAAAACTGCCCCTGAAAAAAGTCCAGCTAACCATCCTGAAACTGTAGTAACTAATGGATTTAAAGCATTTCGAAGAACATGTCTTTTCAAAACTTTACTTTTTGTTAAACCTTTTGAATAGGCTGTTCTAATATAATCTTTGGACAAAACTTCAAGAGCTGAGGATCGCATCATTTGAGCGATAACTCCCAAGGGTCTTATTCCTAAAGTAAATGAGGGCAATATTATATGGTGCCAATTATATATCTCATACTCACCGAAATCATCCAATTCAATAAGGTTCCCAGTCATTGGAAGTCCTGTCCAGGGACCAAGAACGTAACCAAAAATCCATCCTATTAAAACAGCACTGAAAAAACTAGGAAGTGCCATTCCTGTGGTTGATAGTATTACTACAAGTCGATCGACCCAAGTCCCTGATTTTATAGCCGCCAAAAGACCGATTGGGATCCCGAAAAAAAGGGCAATACACATTGAGGTTAAGGCAAGTAACCCTGTGTTTGGCAATGACTTAGCCAACATGGAAACGACAGAAACACCTTTATTTTGATAAGATGTCTGAAGATCAGGCAAGCGAAACCCAAAAGACATATCATCACGATAACCTATAGGTAATAATCCCTGAATATAATTCCAATATTGAATTGCCAGAGGCTTATCCAGACCGTACTCCACACGAAGAGATTCAAGAGCTATAGGATCTTCCACCTGTCCAAGCATCATTCTGGCAGGATCGCCAGCAGCAGCGTGGAATAGAAAAAAAACTAATGTTACAACTCCTAAAAGAACAATTGCAGATTGAAGAATGGTTTTCCAACGAACTTTCATTCTTGAAAATATGATTCACCATCTTTAAAGTTGAACACCGCATCATTAAAGTGAATATGGCGAAGAATAAGGCCATTTTTCAAAATTGCAACACCAGGGTTAGATCTATTAATCGTCTTTAATGCTGTGCCATCCATAACGGCCCATGGGAAAGAGCAGGATGTTTCATTTACCAATTTAGCGATACTTTCATCAGAAGATGAAGTCATTCCAACTACTTTATAATTAGAATCTTGAGAATACTTACTTAACTCTTTTGTTAAGCGATTTAGTTCGCTCGAGTTGGCCTTATTAAAATCATAAGCGACTAACCAAATGACATCACCTGATATATACTCTTGAGTTTTATCTACACCATTAATATTAATAGTAAAATCATGAATAGGTGGCTCATAACCATCACTAATTTTTTTAGAAAATGTTCCATCAGGATCTATAGTTAAGTTTTTTTCCCAAAGCTTTTCTTTGATATAATCAGTTCCTGAAATTTCAAAAGGTTCAGCATCTCCTCCTATCATAGTGTAATACGTCTCATAAACAGGAGGTGTCAAACCCAATTCTTCCGCTGACTTTAAAGATTGTGAAACATCTGTTCCTGGTTTGTAAGCGCGAAAATCCCAGACTGGAAGGTGATTTAGGACGTAGTAAGAAAAACTCACACTCGCAAAAAGACTTACAGCTATGACCAAACGGTTGAAACGAATACTTAATAAAGGCTGAATACTATTTCTTCCAAAAATCAATATTGCAATTAGAATACTCAAGACTACATCCTTTCCGAAGCTTTCCCATGGTTCAAGTGGAATAGCATCTCCAAAGCAACCACAGTCAGTTACTTTTTCATAGTAAGCACTGTAAAAAGTTAAAAATGTAAAAAATGCCATCATTCCAGCTAAACTCGTTAGAGTGATTTTTTTCCAAACCCCAAGAAGAAGAGTCACTCCAAGCAGCACTTCATAGATCACTATAAATACCGCTAGATATAATGCTAAAGGCTGCAAAAAAGGAAGATTCAATACATCTTCACCAAAATATTCATCCAACTTAAAGCTAAAGCCTACAGGGTCGTTCATTTTAATAACGCCACTAAAAATGAATAATACCCCCACAAAGTATCTAGAGAAATTGATCAAGAATGTTTTCATAATTATTATTTATTTTGACAAGTGTATTAGAGCGAACACGGCATAATTAACCATATCCATGTAGTTGGCGTCAATTCCTTCACTGACCAAGGTTTTTCCATTATTGTCTTCAATTTGCTTAACCCTTAAAACTTTTTGAAGTATTAAATCTGTGAGAGATGGAATTCTCATATCACGCCAAGCCTCCCCATAGTCATGATTCTTTTTCTCCATTAGGTTGTAAATATGATCAGCATGCTTATTGTATGATTTTAGGGCTTCTTCAGGATTTAAGTCAGGTTCGTTTACAACACCTTTCTCTATCTGTATCAGTGCCATTATCGAATAGTTAATTATACCAATAAATTCACCTTCCATTGGATCTTCGATTTTTTGACTTCCAGATATTTGGATTGATCTTAAACGATTTGCTTTTATAAAAATCTGATCTGTAAGAGAAGTTAAACGCAGTATGCGCCATGCCGTCCCATAATCCTGGCCTTTTTTTTGAAATAAATCTCGGCAAATTTTCATTATCGCCGAATACTCTTTCTGGGTCTTTTTCATAACTACCTTTATACTCGTGAAAGATACTGCATTTCGTCCATTTTATTTAAATATTTCGGGTCAAATATGGCATGCCGAACAACCGGTAATTGTTGGAGTTATAAATGCTACTCCAGACTCCTTTTATGCAAAAAGTAGGTCTATCCAGACAAATGAGATAATTACCGCGGCAGAAAATTTGGTTTTAGATGGAGCCGACTGGATAGATATTGGTGGCTGTAGCACTCGACCTGGAGCAGACACACCAAGTATTGAAGAGGAATGGATAAGAATAGAATCAAGTTTAAAGGAACTAGTCAAAAGGTTTCCAAATATCCCAATTTCTATTGATACTTTTCGTTCTGAAATTGCGCAAAAAGCAATTGATACAGGAGTGTCTATTGTTAATGATATTTCTGGAGGCTCGATTGATCCTGAAATATGGAATGTAGTGGCTCAAAATAAGGTTCCCTATGTGTTGACACACTACCCTCAAAGATCAACGCCAAAAAGCATGCAAAATCAACCTCTAGGGCCAAAGGAGGTATTTAGCAGAGTATTCCAAGAACTTAGCGCATCAATAGACAATCTTCATAGCTTGGGATTAAATGATTTATTAATTGATCCCGGTTTTGGTTTTGGAAAGACTATTGAATCGAATTACAAACTTATGTCTGACTTATCGGGCCTAAAAGAATTAAATCACCCTATTTACATTGGTATATCTAGAAAAAGCATGCTCTGGAAACTGCTGGACAGCAACCCGAATGAAATGCTATCCGCGTCAAGTGCAATTCACTTGTATGCTTTAGAGAAGGGTGCACAAATATTGCGGGTTCATGACCCGAAAGAAGCGAATCAAGTAAGAAAAATATGGAAAAGCCTTCGTCAATAGATTAAATAGAACAATTGACCAATAGGTAAAATCAAAATTTAATCGCTTTTGATTTTGGATAATAAAAACTTAGTATCTCATCTGCAGAGTATCCAAAGTTTGCCATTCTTAGCCCTCCTTCTTGAGACATTCCGATACCATGACCATATCCCCTTCCACTCAAAGTAATGAAATCTCCTTCATTGTTTTCGACACTAAACCAAGTTGATCTTAGAGAGAAGAATTCTCTAAAAGATCTTAAGCGCTTTTTTTTTCCTTGGAATTCCATAAACTGAACTCGAGAAGGTTGCTTAAACGATAGCGCAAATTTGTTCAAGTCAGGATCTTGCATACTTACACCAAATGAATCTGAAATGAATTTCAACCATTTATCTTTATTTACAGTCTTCTTCCAATAAGTTTGAGGACATTTAAGGCTGAAGGTATCCAAGACACTAATTAGAGATGGCCTAGAGTTAAAGTACCAACCACAGGGCATGGTCTGACCGCCAGAATTCGCATGAAATAAAGCATCAATGGGATTACCATTAATATCTGCTAATATGACATTAGATGTCGAACTAACAGCCTCTAAAAGTCTATTTAGTCTATTTGAATTTTGAGGCCACCCATGAAATGCTTGAGACCTTACATCATCGGTAACACCATACGGAAAGCCATCTTTTGAAAACTTATTGTGATTTTTATAAATCCAAGTTCTAGCCAAAACTGCTTGAGCCTTCCACAATTCAGGATGATCTAACCTACCCAGTTCCGCGTCAACAACGCCAATTAAATATGAATCTATAGGCAGCACTGCAATTGATAACAAATATGCATTATGATATTTAAATACTAGAGATCCTGAAATTCGCCGTGCAGTTCCATTTAAGTTTTTAATTTCGATGATACTTTTGGAAACAATAACCAAAGAGTCTGCACGCTCCCAATTCTCATTGATCTTATAACCAACTCTTTTACCCAAACCCTTTACACTTAAATCAGAATTAAGTATGGTATCTGATTTGTGATTTTTAAAAACAATTACTTTAAACTTCGCTCCTCTGATATTAAAACCTTTGGAGAATTGACCAGAAAACATCTGAACCCTTAAAGCATCTGGAACTTCTTGTGATCGCAACTCTGTGCCCAATAAAAAAAAACATAGAAAAGAAAATACTCCTTTATAGATTATTCGCAACATAATTGGCTACAGATGACATTGGGTTTTGATTTAAGTCTAATTTATGTCTCAATTTTTCATAAGACATTGTTTGTTTACTATTGTCATTTAAAAGTTTTTCTAAGGCCGGAAAAAGAACCAGAGAATTACAATCATTTTGAATGAATTCATTTACAATTTTATCGTTAAGAATCAAATTAACTAGGGATATGTGATCAACTCTTATAAAAAACTTAGCAATCAAATATGTCAACCATGATGTCTTGTAGGCAACAACCTGAGGTATACCCCTTAGGGCCGTTTCTAATGTCGCCGTACCAGATGAAACAAGGGCTATCTCGGCACCCTCCAAAGCGCTGACACCAATAACAATTTGATCCGAATTAAAACTTTTTCCAGAATATTTTATCAATATTTTTTTATACTCTTGTTCGCCAATGTGAGCCGGACGGACCCACTTAAAGGTTTTTTTCAATTTCACTGCAGTCCTAAAAAAAATAGGAATATGTTTTGATAATTCTTGTCTTCGACTTCCCGGTAATAAAGCCAACCAACCACCTTTTGTTGCATTAGTTTTTTTTACTCTTTGAACTGCAGGATGACCAAAATAAGGAGCATCAATGCCTTCTTTTCTCAGCAGCTCCGCCTCGAAAGGAAGCAATGGAATTACTGTATCGATATATTTTTTCAAACCAGTAATCCTTCCTGGGCGCCATGCCCAAAACTGCGGACTCACAATTTGAATTAGCTTGGTTCCATTCTTTCTAAGACCGCTAAGAGTAGCCCACTTTGCGAGACGAATGTTGAAAGTCTGATAATCGATACAGATAATTAAGTCTGGTTTCCATTTTGATAAAAATATCTTTAATTTTTTTTCTTGTTTTAAGATTCTAGGAATATGCCTAGCAACTTCAAAAAAACCCATCAAAGAAAGCTCATTCAAGTCGACTTGAGGCTTCTGGCCTTCAAGGGAATCTGACATCTCCTTTCCACCCCAAAAAACAAATTCAGCTTTTGGCCACTTATTTTTCGAGTATTTTATGAATTCAGAACCTAAAACATCTCCTGAGGCTTCACCAGCTAATACAAATATTTTCTTCTGTTTTATCATAACCACTCCCAGCGAAAGTATAAATAGAAGGCAAAGTATATTAATGAAACGAGTAATATCATTTTAACCATAAGCATGCGTTTCAAAAAAACACCCAAAACCAAAAAAAGGAAATTTATCAAGGTTGAGAACAAAAGGACTCGAAATAATAAAAAAGACCATAAGTCAGGATCTATTTTTTCAGTTGATGGCAACTTAGGAAACCTCGCCAATAGATAGGTCCAAATAAACAGAGGTGTACCAGCAGCAATAACAAACCCTAGAATCAAGTCTAATAGCCCTCTTTTGCTAATTATCATAGCTCCAGAAGTTTGTTCACATCAATAATTGACTTATGAGAAGTTAAATCATACTGAATAGGAACAACAGTTACATGATTCTCATTTAAGGCCCATATATCAGTATCATCTGAACCATCAAGATCTTCAAACTCACCTGTCATCCAATAGTACGATTTCCCATTGGGATCCAAACGCTTATCAAATTTCTCCATCCATTTACCAATTGTCTGACGACAAACTTTTATTCCCTTGTATTTCTGATCAGATATTTTGGGGATATTCACATTTAGACAAACTCCATTGGGTGTTCCCTTCTTCAAAACCATTGACGCAATTTTATAAATGTAGTTTTGAGCTTCAGAAAAATCAGCATCCCAGCTGTAGTCGAGTAATGAAAATCCAATGGATGGAACTCCTTGCAATGCCCCTTCAATGGCAGCTGCCATAGTCCCACTGTAAAGAACATTTACCGAAGCATTGCTGCCATGATTGACTCCGGAGACAATCATATCAGGCTTTTTGTCGAGGATCTCATGAACACCGATTTTTATGCAGTCCGCAGGAGTGCCACTGCAAGAGTATTCTTTTTGAGGTCCTGAATCTATAGAAATTGGAATACAACGGAGAGAATCACTTATCGTTATCGCATGACTCATTCCACTTTGAGGAGAATCTGGAGCTACAACCACCACATCGCCTAATCTATTCATTTGACTAATTAAGATTCTAATACCAGGTGACGTAATGCCATCATCATTTGTTACTAAAATAAGCGGATTTACCATTTTTGTCATACCCCAAAACTACATTTTGACAGGTTATATATTACGGCATTGAATTTGTACTTTTCCACATAAATAAATAATATCATGTTTATACTAATAATTATTGTCTTTATGGCACTTGGGTACTACGTCCAAAACCGCCTAAAATCTCGTTTTAAAAAATATAGTAAGGAGCTCTTACACAATGGAATGTCTGGTGCGCAAGTGGCTGAAGCAATGTTAGATTATTATGGAATCAGCTCGGTAAATGTGGTATCCGTTCCCGGTAAACTAACTGATCATTACAACCCGGCAAATCGAACCATTAATTTATCTCCCGAGGTCTATGAAGGCAGGAATGTAGCTTCAGCTGCAATTGCTGCCCATGAATGTGGTCATGCTGTTCAACATTCCACAGCTTATTTCTGGCTGGGCATGAGAACAAAAATGGTTCCTGTTGTGAATGCATCCAGTCAAATATTGAGAATGGTATTCTTCGCTTCCATATTTGGAATGTATTCTCTTAGTTTAGGGGGTAATACTATAATCCTAGTCCTTATTGCAGTCCAAGCTGTAATTGCAAGCTTTGCAGTTATTACATTACCTGTTGAGTTTGATGCTTCCAGACGTGCGCTGGTTTGGCTGAAAGGAGCAGGAATAACAAATCCTCATAATCATGGAATGGCTGAAGATGCTCTAAAATGGGCAGCTCGAACCTACTTGGTTGCCGCTATTGCTGCAGTAACTCAATTACTCTATTATGTAATGTTATACATGAGGAGAAATTAAGTGATTATTTTAAAACTAAATCACTGAATCTGGGTTGTTTAAATATGAATTGGATTATTGGCATAGTAGTTTTAGCAGTTACATCATTTGTAGGATTTACATATTATTCTTCTCAAAAATTGGAAAAACCCGGCTATAAAGTCTTAGTCAATGAGGGTGACTACCAAGTTAGATTATATAGGAGTAGTCTCTGGGCTGATGTAGAGGTTTCCACAACAAATCATGGAACAATGTCAAGGGAAGGATTTCGTCCTTTGGCCAATTATATTTTTGGAGGGAACGTAGAGAATAAAAGTTTGAGCATGACAGCTCCTGTAGCAATGATTAATGACTCTATCAATCCAAGCATGAGATTTTACATGCCATCGAACCGAAATACCAAAAACCTACCAAAACCCAATGAAAAGTCTATCCGATTTATCGAGCTTCCTGAGAGAAAACTTGCGACTTTTAAATTTGGCGGTAGCCTCAATGAAAACAGTAAAAAAGAAGCCATGAAAAAATTAAAAATATGGTGCCAAGAAAATAATTTAGAAATAAACGGACCGTTGGAAGTTTTCGGATATAATGCCCCTTATGAAGTCATTAAGACCAACGAAGTAGCATTCCCCATCAAAGATTAGTTAAAGCTTCAAACAAAAATCTTTCCAGGGTTCATTATTCCTTTTGGATCTATAGAGTCCTTAATACTTTTTTGTAAGCTTATCGCTGCCGCATTAAAAGCAATGTCCATGTAAATTTTCTGAACAAGGCCAATTCCATGCTCACCGCTTATCGTTCCACCCATTGATTTTACTTGTACAAATATTTCTCTTATTCCTGATTTTAGATGCTCCCCATCCCATTCTTCATCAGTCATAACACCTTTTAAAATGTTCACGTGTAAGTTGCCATCCCCTGCATGGCCGTAGCATACTGACTCAAAACCATAATTAGCTCCAATTGCTTTAACAGCCCTTAGCAATTCAGGTAACTTAGCCCGAGGAACAACGGTATCTTCTTCTTTGTATATACTATGGGATTTTACAGCTTCACCAACACTTCTTCTCAACTTCCAGATCGCATTTCGTTCTTTTTGAGTTTCAGCAAAAAGAACTTCCACTGCACCATTGGCATCAACTACTGAAGATATTTCCTCTGCTTCCCTCATTACAGCCTCATTATCATGTCCATCAACTTCAATTAAAAGATGAGCTTCTATTTTATCATCAGTAGGCAAATTAACATTCTTGTTGTACCTAAGAGCCCAATCAATTGCTGCCCGTTCCATAAATTCAAGCCCAGATGGCGTTACTCCAGATCGAAATATCTTTTCTACCGCGGCGCATGCAAGATCTGAAGAATAAAAAGGAACTAAAAGTGTGTAAGAAAATTTTGGATATGGAATTAAGCGAACTACAATTTTTGTAACTACTCCCAAAGTACCTTCAGATCCAACAAAAAGTTGAGTTAAATTATAGCCTGTTGAATTCTTAAGAGTATTCGCCCCAGTCCATATTATCTCTCCGTCGGGCAAAACCACTTCTAGATTTAACACATAGGCAGATGTTACACCATATTTCACAGCTTTTGGACCACCAGCATTGTAGGCTACATTCCCACCCAATGTAGAAGATCCCCAGCTAGATGGATCAGGAGGGTAAAAAAGACCTTTATCCTTGCAAGCTTCATGAAAAACTTGATTAATCACACCAGGCTCAACTGTCGCTTGAGAATTTGATTCATCTATTTCGATAATCTTAGACAAACCCTCCATACTTAAAGAGATGCCACCAAAAATAGGGATAGAGCCACCTGAGAGCCCAGTCCGAGCAGCTGCAGGGGTTACAGGAATGCCAAATTTATTTGCTATTCTTAAAACAATGGAAACATCTTCTGTAGTTACTGGACGGACTACAACTTCAGGTAGGTTACTTATATCTTCTGTTTGGTCATGAGAAAACTCCCGTAAACGTTCTTTATCAAAAGAAACTTTCCCTTCACCAAGCTGCTCTTTTAGAGCCTGAAGCCAATTTGGTTTATCTTCGAACATATTTGAAATTGTATGTAATCAAAAATAAGCTTTCAATGCAAAAAAAACTCACTATTCTTTTATTCCTTGCGACTTTTATTTTAACAGCGCAAGAGGAATCAATAAAACGGCCTGTTGAATTTGATGATGTATTTGCATCAAGAGTATTTGCAGCAAAAGGGGTTAATGGATTGCGTTCAATGGAAGATGGAGTTCATTACTCCAGGCATACTGAAAAAGGAATAGAAAAATTTGAGTTTAAATCTGGAAAATCTAAAGGTTTATTAATTAGAAATGGAGACGCTATAGATACAGAGGGAAATGACTTACCGTTGAAATCTTATACATGGGTTAAAGGTGAAAAAAAAGCAATAATAGAATCAGAAATACAATCTATTTATCGTCATTCTTACAGCGCCAAAACCTATGTCTACGATCTCGAAAGTAAACTCACGACGAACGTCGCATCCCAGCCAATTCAAAACCCATTAATCAATCCTAAGGGAACTAGTATTGCATACGTTTATCGAAATAATATTTACATCAAGTCTTTACTTGATTCGTCCAAACAAAAAATTACAAATGATGGAGTCTTAAACGAAATAATCAATGGCGCTCCGGATTGGGTTTATGAGGAAGAATTTGGATTTCATATTGGATTAAGCTGGTCTGATAACGGTAGATACCTCGCATATTATCGTTTTGATGAGAAAGAGGTTCGAGAATTTAGTATGGATATATATGGAAATGAGCTTTATCCTTATCCATCCGTTTTTAAGTACCCAAAAGCTGGAGAGGATAACAGTAAAGTTGAAATTTGGATCTTTGACACCAAGGAGCAGAAGCAAAATAAAGTTTCAAATGGAATTAATTATGAATATATCCCCAGGATAAACTGGTCCCCGCAGGGAGAGTTAATAATCTCTACTTTAAATCGACATCAGGACAGTTTGACTTTGATAAGATATAATCCGATAGGTCAAGAAAAGCATAAACTACTTCTAGAAACAGATGACTCATATGTAGATGCTGATCATGGCATTACTTTCTTAAAAAACGGATCATTTATTTGGATGTCCGAAAGATCTGGATACAATCATATATATCTTGTTGGCCCAAGAGGAAAAAAGATCAAGGCCATAACTCGTGGTGATTTTGATATAACAAAGCTTTTTGGCGTGGATGAAAATAATGGCTTGGTTTATTATCAAGCTGCAGGAATAGACCCATCACAAAGAGAAGTCTATAAAACATCATTAAGGATTAGGAAGCCCATTCGAATCAGTCCTAAAACAGGATGGAACGGAGGCACCTTTAGCAGTACTTACAGTAATTACATCCTAAATCATTCTGATGCCAACACCCCGAAAAAAATAAGTTTGTGCGATAATTCCGGTGAAGTGATAAGAATATTAGAAGATAATTATGAATTACAGGAAAGGCTCAGCAAATTTAATTTAAGTCCTAAAGAGTTTTTTAAACTCAAAACAGAAAATGGACAAGAACTCCCTGCTTGGCAGATTAAACCACTGAATTTTGATAAAAACAAGAAATACCCCGTTTTGATGTTTGTTTATGGGGGGCCAGGAAGTCAAACTGTTGAAAATAAGTATGGAGGTAGAGACTATTGGTATCAAATGTTAGCTAGCGAAGGATATTGGATTGTTTCCGTAGACAATAGGGGAACCGGAGCTAAAGGACGAGATTTTAAAAAATGTACATATTTAGAGCTTGGAAAGCTAGAGGTTGAGGATCAAATATCTGCAGCAAAAACATTAGCAAAAAATATTAACATTGACTCAAGCAGAATTGGGATTTGGGGTTGGTCCTATGGTGGATTCATGGCGGCTAACTGTATTCTCAGAGGTTCCGATGTTTTTAAAACAGCCATTTCAGTTGCTCCCGTTTCAAGCTGGCGTTTTTATGACAATATTTATACCGAGCGCTATATGAGAACCCCGCAAGAAAACGGGTTAAACTATGATGTGAATTCTCCAATTAATCATGCAAATAAATTGAAAGGAAATTATTTATTGATACATGGAACAGGAGATGACAATGTTCATGTGCAAAACTCTATGAGGTTATCTGAAGCACTTATTCAAGCAAACAAGCAATTTGACTTTATGCTATACCCTGATAAAAATCATGGGATTTATGGAGGAATGACAAGTTTACATCTTTATTCAAAAATCTCTAATTTCATCCGCGAAAACTTATAATCTCATTATCTTTCCCATTCTAAAATCAAATATCAATCATGTCCACATCTAAAATTACCCATCCCAGAGGCCTTTATTCTCTTTTCTTCACAGAAATGTGGGAGCGATTCAGCTATTATGGTATGCGTGCTCTTTTGGTTTTATATCTGACTACTGAATATGCCCAAGGAGGATTTGGACTTGAAAGAGCAAGTGCTTTAGAGATTTATGGAATATTTACCGGTTTGGTATATCTCACTCCAATTGTAGGAGGAATGCTTGCAGATAAAGTATTAGGTCAGCGCAAAGCTATCTATACCGGCGGAGTTCTAATGGCATTGGGACAATTTTCTTTAGCTGCCTCGCATATTTTCATGAACGATGAAACCCAGAGAACTTTTCTTTTCTATTTAGGACTAGGTCTTCTAATGATGGGCAATGGCTTTTTCAAACCAAATATATCTACCATTGTTGGCACCTTGTATAGCGACAATGACCCGAGAAAAGATTCGGCGTTTACAATTTTTTATATGGGAATAAATCTAGGCGCCTTTTTAGCTCCAATCATTTGCGGAACCCTTGGCGAGCAGGTGGGCTGGAGCTATGGTTTTGGTGCTGCCGGTGTTGGAATGCTACTTGCTTGCATCTGGTTTTATTTTGAAGAAAATAAACTAGAAGGCCAAGGAATGCCTCCAGGTAGAATTGGCGAAATAAGACTAAGAGGCAAAGATTTCATAAATGTGATTTTTTATATAATTGGCTCTATTGCTTTTGTTTATGGATTCCTCATCCTCCAAGATTCTATTTCAGAAGACCTCATGAGTACTCTAATCAAGATTGTTGCAGCTCTGGGTGTTTTAGCTCTTGGATATATTATTTATAAAGGCACTAGCGGCAATGAAGAATGGAGCAGAGTTAGTGCTATTTTTATTTTTTCCATTGCAAATATTTTCTTCTGGAGTGGCTTTGAGCAAGCGGGTGGAACCTTTAATCTATTTGCAGCAGACGAAACGAATCGAATGATTGGAGAAACAGAAGTTGCAGCATCATTATTTCAATCCATTAACGCTCTTGCAATATTTATATTCGCACCGCTACTCGCTTCGTTTTGGGTAACTCTAGCAACACGAAATAGAAACCCGTCTACACCTGCTAAGTTTGGATGGGGATTGACATTCTTGGCTCTCGGCTTTGTCGTTATGTCTTTAGCTAGTTTTGCAGCAGAAGGAGAAGCACTGGTAAGCCCAATGTGGTTAGTTGGTGTCTATGTAATACATACTTTCGGTGAACTTTGTCTTTCACCCATAGGATTATCTATGATTACAAAATTAGCACCGCCAAAAATTGTATCTGTGATGATGGGATTATGGTTTGCTTCAATGGCATTAGCTAATTATATGGCAGGTATTATGGAATCACTCCTTGAAGGGATTTTTCCTGGCATGAATTTGTTTGTTTTTTTAACAATAACTGCAGGAACAGGGGCTTTAATGATGTTCGCCTTGACTCCAGTATTAAAAAAGTTAATGAAGGGTATTCACTAAATATTCACAATATTGAAACTAAAAAACGCCGTCTAACTGACTGCATTTTTAGTTTTATCGATCTGTTAATTATTGATAAACAAAATCATATCCTTTAAGTGATAGGGTTCTATATTTTTTCTCATCAAACATGTAAAGTCTGGAAGGTCGCTTG
>TARA_B110000483_G_scaffold117459_2_pt1 | contig 22901 bp, 16 predicted proteins | sample TARA_B110000483 | Tara Oceans TARA_B110000483 (sample SAMEA4398176) | marine metagenome | biome: Polar Biome; feature: [SRF] surface water layer (ENVO:00010504); material: water (ENVO:00002006), including particulate matter (ENVO:01000060) such as... | depth 5 m
AAAGCCCTGAATTCAATACGGCAGCAACCTCTTTGCATAGATCTAGACGAAATGATGCAATTGAAGCTGTCTCAGCATTCAGAACCGAATGCTGTTGGTAAAAGCCATTAAAACCTCGCGCCAATTCATATAAGTGAGCTGCAATAATGCTTGGGTTTAAGTCTGAGGCAGCAGCTTTAATCCTTTGCGGAAATTTGGATATTAATATGATCAGATTTCTCTCTTTTTCGTTTAATTCAAACTGGTCCCAATCGTAGTCCACTTGACTCCCACTTTTATTGATTAAAGAGGATATTCTAGCATGGGTATACTGCAAAAAAGGCCCCGTATTCCCATTAAAATCAATTGATTCTTCAGGATTAAATATCATTTTCTTTTTTGGATCAACCTTTAAAATGAAGTATTTTAAAGCCCCATGGCCTAAAACTTTATTTAGTTTTTCACTTTCTGAATCATTAAATGATTGAGACTTACCTAGCTCGATAGACATTTCTTTCGCAGCTGACTCCATTTCATCCATTAAGTCGTCAGCATCGACAACTTTACCCTCTCTAGACTTCATCTTCCCCGTGGGGAGATCAACCATACCATAGGATAAGTGTCGCATTTTTTTTGCCCAGTCGTAACCTAATTTCTCGAGGATTAAAAATAACACTCGAAAATGATAATCTTGCTCATTACCCACTACATATGTCAATGAATCAATTTCAAAATCTTTAAATCGTTGAATTGCAGTCCCTATATCCTGGGTAATGTATACGGATGATCCATCTTTTCTGAGAACAATTTTTTCATCTAGTCCTTCAGAACTTAAATCAATCCAAACAGAATTATCAGGCTTTCTGTAAAAGACACCACTTTCAAGACCTCCTTTAATATCCTTTTTCCCCAGAATGTAAGTTTCGGATTCATAATAATTCTTATCGAATACAATACCCAAACGTTCATATGTTTTCTCAAAGCCCGAATAGACCCACGTATTCATTTTAGTCCAGAGCTCAACTGTTTCTGAATCACCCGATTCCCAATCTAAAAGCATTTTTTGAACTTCTAAAATACAAGGCACTGTTTTTTTCGCCTCTTCTAAATCCGTACCATTTAAAATACTTTCGTTTATCTGTCTCTTATACTCTTTATCGAATAAGACATAATACTTTCCGACTAAATGATCCCCTTTTATACCAGAGGTCTTGGGAGTCTCCCCGTCTCCAAATTTTTTCCATGCCCACATGCTTTTGCAAATATGAACCCCTCTATCATTGATTATTTGAACTTGAATAACATTCCTTCCCGACGATTTGACAATTCTTGAAATAGAATCTCCTAGAAGATTATTTCTTATATGACCCAGATGCAGTGGCTTATTCGTGTTTGGAGATGAATATTCAATCATCGCAGAAGGCAACGAAGAGTCAAGCTTTTTTAAACCAAAATCATTCGTTCTTTTAATTTCATCAAATATTTTAGTAATTACCTGATCTGTTAAAGTCAAATTAAGAAAGCCTCTTACAACATTATAAGTCTTGACCTCTTCGGACCTTTCTAATAATCTAGACCCTATCAAATCACCTGTAGCTTCTGGGGAGAGTTTACTGATTTTTAAAAATGGAAATACAACTAGAGTGACATTTCCCTTAAATTCTTTCCTGGTTTCCTGTAGGTCAATCAATATATCATGATCTCCAAATAACTCCTTCAAAAGGGCCGAAATAATTGACTTCAGTAATATTGTAGTTGTATCAATCATTTACTTAATCTTTTATTCAAACAATTAATTGTTTCTCTCAATAGCTGACCTGCCACCTCGCCCATAGGGTTACCCTTTGAGTCAAGTGAAGGATTTATTTCCGTGAATTCAATACATTTTACTTTAGAGTGACTTGCAAGAATCTTTAAAAGCTCTAATGCCTCTAATTTCTTGAGGCCATTTTCAACCGGCGTTCCAGTTCCATTGGAAACTGAAGGATCCATACTATCAACATCAAATGATACATAAATAACATCGCAATTATCAAGCTGTGTTTCAATATCGTTTATCACTCGATCAACCCCCCTATCTCGAAGTTCATTTACAGTATGAACGCCCATACCATATTTATGAATCAGAAAACTTTCCGCATCCTCAACACTTCTTAGTCCAACATATACAATATCACTTGGAATAACTCTTCTTTCATCACCCAATAATTGACCCCATAGATCAATAATTTCATCACTTGGTTTATTAATTGCACTATCGATATTGTTTTCTTTTATTGCAGTAGCTACAGGCATTCCATGAACATTTCCAGAAGGAGTGGTAAAAGGAGAATGAAGATCTGCGTGGGCATCTATCCATATTAGACCAATTCTAGAATTAATATAGGATTTCTTCAGCCCCCTAATTGTCCCTCCAGCATTAGAGTGATCACCACTAATAACAACAGGGAATTTATTATCTAAAATAGAATTCTCGATAGCCACTGATATCCTATTGTACATAGTCACAATCTCATTTAGGTTTTTAGAATGCTCAAAGTCCGGATTTGGTATACCTAAAGATTTGACAGTATCTACTTTTATGATGTTACTAGAGTCAAAAACATCTATGGAATCCATTGGATGCCTGTAAGATGCCGAAGCTATAGCTGAATAGCCATCTGAGGAGCCTTCAGTGCCAGCTCCCAATTCTGACATTACGGAAATCAATTGTATCATGGTTTTACAAAGGTAGGAATTGGGCTACCTTTGATGTCTAGGTCAGAAATAGATATGACAAAAAAAACTAAGTCTCAAAATAAAGGGCAATCTCTTAAGTCATTAAAGTCTATCGTGACAGAGATACGGAGCAATAAATCATTGCATGCTGTTTTTGGACTTGCAATTATTTTCACCGGATTGTTTGTTTTTATATCTGGTATTTCGACATTATTTACATGGAAAAATGATTTTAGTTATCTAAATTTTAATTTTAGTGAACTTTTACTCGATCCTGCTATCGAAATAGAAAATGTATTTGGTAAGCTTGGAGGGGCTATTGGTTTTTTTATAACAATTAGAACATTAGGCTGGACTTTTATTATACCTATCCTGTGGTTCATTTACTTGGGTTTAAAAATATTGTTTAGTCTAAAAAATAGACTATCGCGAATAACAAGACTTGGACTTTTCTATACGTTTTTGCTAAGTTGTCTAACTGGCATGCTAGCCAATATTTTATCAGATGTCTCCATTTCTCCAAATGATGCATGGGTTGGAGATCTTGGTAAGTTCTTTCACCTTTGGGGGGCAAATTTTTTTGGAGAGCTTGGCCTTTGGTTAGTTTGGGCTAGCATCGCATCCATGCACATAATTTGGTTTTTCCGACTATCTCCACAAAATTGGAGAAACAAGTTAAAGGTTGTAGATACTGATCCACTATTACCAATGACTAATAAGAATAATTCTGACCATGCTCTTGAATTCAATTCAAATACAGAAGAAATTAATGAAATAATTAAGCCTGTCGAATCCTTACTGAATGAAAATGTCACTGTAAATGTAATTGATAAGCCTGGTGAAAATATTGACTTAGAGGAAATGAGTTTAGAAATTGCGGACCCAATCGATACTCATAGTGAGGCCCTTCAGGAAGGGCCTCAAGAAGAATTGACCAAAGGCTCTATTGGAACGCTTTATGACCCCAAGTTGGAATTATCTAAATATGTTCATCCAACATATGAACTTCTTGCTGATTTTGATGCTCCAGATCGATTAGTAGATTCCGAAGAGCTAGAAGCCAATAAGGAACGTATTCTCGAAACATTAAGGAATTATAAAATTGAAATTGCAAAAATTAAGGCTGCCGTTGGACCAACCGTAACCCTTTATGAAATTATCCCAGAGGCCGGAGTAAGAATCTCGAAAATCAAAAACCTAGAAGATGATATAGCATTAAGTCTTAGCGCTCTTGGGATTCGAATTATAGCTCCAATACCTGGCAGGGGAACAATTGGGATAGAGGTCCCTAATCGAAGTCCTAAAATGGTCTCAATGAAAAGTGTCTTAACCTCTGACAAGTTTAAAAAAACCACTATGGATTTACCTGTTGCATTAGGTATGACGATTTCCAACGAAGTCTTTGTTGCAGATTTAGCAAAAATGCCTCATCTACTTATGGCTGGAGCCACCGGGCAAGGTAAATCTGTTGGACTCAATGCTATACTAGCATCAATTCTTTACAAGAAGCATCCTTCAGAAGTAAAATTTGTACTAGTTGATCCAAAAAAAGTTGAATTAACTCTTTACAACAAGATTGAACGTCATTTTCTTGCTAAGCTTCCGGATACAGATGAAGCAATTATTACTGATACAACAAAGGTTATAAACACACTGAATTCATTGTGCATCGAAATGGATGATCGTTATGAGCTGCTCAAAGACGCAATGGTCAGAAATATAAAAGAATACAATCAAAAATTTACAACACGAAAACTGAACCCAGAAAGTGGACATCGTTATCTGCCATATATAATTCTAGTGATAGATGAATTTGCTGATTTAATTATGACTGCAGGAAAGGAAGTTGAAACACCCATTGCTCGACTTGCTCAATTAGCCAGAGCAATAGGAATTCATCTAATAATAGCTACTCAAAGACCCTCTGTTAATGTTATTACAGGTATTATAAAAGCAAATTTCCCAGCACGCATAGCATTTAAAGTTTCTTCAAAAATTGATTCTCGTACAATTTTAGACTCAGGGGGCGCTGATCAATTAATCGGAAAAGGAGACATGCTTTTCTCTGCAGGGAATGATCTCATTAGATTACAATGTGCATTTTTGGACACACCAGAGGTTGAAGAGGTATGCGATTTTATCGGTTCCCAGCAGGCATTCCCAAGCGCTTACAGTCTACCGGAATACACTGGTGAAGAATCAAGCTCCAATGGCAGCAACTATAGTGCTGAAGAAAGAGATGTTTTGTTTGAAGACGCGGCACGAATTGTAGTAATTCATCAACAAGGCTCAGCTTCTCTTCTTCAAAGGAAATTAAAACTTGGATATAATAGAGCAGGAAGGTTAGTTGATCAATTAGAAGATGCGGGCTTAATTGGACCTTTTGAAGGCTCAAAAGCAAGACAAGTTCTTGTTCCTAATGAGCACGAATTAAATCTAAAACTGAATAACAAAAAAATAGATGAAAATGAAGACATTTAGACAAGAATTATTTATCATTTTTACCTGGTGCCTATCACAAATGGCATTTGCTCAAACCAACCCTGCTTTAGCACTTATTAAGGAGGCCCAAAATAAGACATTGGAGTATAAGGATCAATCGTTCTTTTTTTCTCTTATTCTTGATGCCCCAGGGAGAAATGGAAACAGAGTTGAGCGTAAAAATAAAGGCTCCGTAATTTTAGTAGGAGATATTGGTCGACTAATTTTGAATGAGCAAAGCATATATTTAGAGTCGAATAAATTAATTACTGTCAGTGATGAAGACGAAGAAATTACTGTTCGCTTAATAGACACCAATGACAATAATTTTTCACCAGTAAACATTTTAGATAAATATACCAGTGGAAGCGATTTTAAATTTTTAAAAAAGAAGCAGTTTGGAGAAACTAAAATTGTACAATTTATCGAACTAATACCAAAAAATCAAGAGGATATATTAAAGGTTATTCTTGGAATCGAATTAAATTCAAAGAAAGTTCATTCTTATCATGAGTATGGAAAAAATGACGTTATCACTAAGGTCGAGCTCTCTGATTATAAAGTCAATCAAGGTAAAGATGTAGATCAAGTTAAATTCGATCGAAACAAGTATCCTGATTATGATTATATAGCGCCAAATGACATGTGATTAGTACCGTGACATGCAAAGAATTGATAAATACATACTTCGCTCCTTTTTAGGGATTTTTCTTAAAACATTAGGGATATCTATTTTTTTTCTTTTAATGCAGATGGTTTGGAAATATGTAGATGATTTAGCTGGTCGTGGAATTGAATGGTTTCACATAATAAAACTGATGTTCTTTTGGAGTGCTTCTGTTCTACCTATGGCTGTTCCGATAGCAGTTCTGTTTGCCGGAATTATGGTCTTCGGAGATTTATCGGAAAGTAAAGAATTTGCTGCAGCAAAATCTTCAGGCGCATCATTTTACCGTCTTATTCGCCCAATCCTGTTAGCCCTAGCCCTTATATCTTCGGGTATGTTTATCGTTAGTAATAACCTAATCCCTGTAGCTAATTTTAAAGGTGAAAATTTATTAATAAATATTGCAAAACAGCGTCCTACATTTAATCTTCAACCTGGTATATTTTACGGAGGGATCGATGGGTATAGTATTAAAATCGGTGAAAAAAGTGATAACGAAATTTATGACATAATTATATATAACCATAAAGAAAGAGGAAAAGGGAATCACTCACTAGTAACGGCTCCAACTGGACTAATAAAATACAATGAGGGAAATGAATGGATGGAGTTTATTTTATTCGATGGGCATTCATATCAAGAATATGAATTGGAGAGTAAAAGATCTGATACGCGGGAACCATTTCTTGAAAGCACTTTTAAAAAAATGTTAATTAGACTGGACATGGGCTCATATGCCATGGGTGATTTATATAAAGTGAGTAGAAGCGATGAATACAATATGCTCAATGTAAGTCAACTAAACATAGCAATTAATGACTTATATAAGAAATATAGAAAGCGACAAAACGAAGTGAGTAATACTATGCGTAACAAATTTTTTGGATGGAAAAGCAATGACTCCTCTCTTACTTCCTCGCCCTATGAAGTCTTCAACGTTCAAGACAGAGTTGGCCAGAAATATTTATTTAGGGCAACGAATAATTCGATTCATCTTGCTCAATCAAATCGTGATTTCATGAATCAAGTTGAAAATGAATTTGAATGGCGAAGACAAATTATTGCCAGGCACTTTATCGAATTTCATAAAAAGTTTGCTGTCTCAGTAGCTTGTATACTTTTATTTTTTATTGGCGCCCCCTTGGGTGCTATTATTCAAAAAGGTGGATTTGGGCTTCCCTTCGTTATTTCTGTTCTTCTCTTTCTATTTCACTATATACTATCCATAATATTTGAAAAAATGGGTAGAGAATGGCTTATTTCCCCATTCTGGGCGATATGGTTGCCGAATATTGTTTTACTTCCAATATCCATTTGGATGACAATCTGGGCTGCTAACGACGCCAGCATGAATAGTTTTAATAGATTGCGTCTAAAGTTTTTTAATTTAAAAAGACACTTATCTGAATGAGGATACTTCATCTCTGCAATAAAGTCCCATTTCCTGGACGTGATGGATCCTCAATAGCTATGGAGAGTCTTATTCGATTGGAGTTTAATGCTGGCCATAACGTTCATGTCATTTCGTTGAATACTGATAAGCATTTCGTCATTAACCCTAAAACTTTTAACTCAAGTATAATACTTGAATACTTCAATATAAATTTATCACCAGAGCCATTAAATTTTATTTATCACTCATTAAATAAAATGTCTTATTTCGCCTCCAGGTTTTATAAATCAGAAATTGCATTATCGATAAAAAAAGCATCAGAAAATGCAGACTTAATTGTAGTTGATGGAATTTATATGTCTGTTTATAAAGAAAGCTGGGGTGAAACACCTTTTGTAATTAGAACTCATAATGTTGAGCATCAAATATGGGAACGAACATTGGCTTCGTCACATTTAAGTTTTAAAAAGTTATTTATTAAATGGCAAACCCGAAAACTTAAAAAGTGGGAAACTGGTTTAATTCTTGGAAGCCATATTTGGGCAATAACGAATGAAGACTCTTTAAATTTTAAAAAATTAGGTGCTAAATCAACTGAAGTCTTTCCATGCACTTTCAATCATAAAAAGACTTGGAGCTTTAGCGGTTCTCTCTCAAATAAACTATATCATCTTGGAGCACTTGATTGGGAGCCTAATATTGTGGGAATGACTTGGTTTGTTAAATCGGTGATTCCTAAAATCCCAGATTTGATTCAGGTGACTGTTTACTCGAAGAAATGGCCAAACAGCATTCCCCGACCTCAAGCCATAACTTGGAACAATTCAACTTCAAAAGAGATACCATTTGAAGAATATGGCATATTTATAGCACCATTGCTATCTGGTAGTGGAATGAGAATAAAGCTTTTAGAAGCCATGTCTCGGGGCAAAGCTATCGTTACTACCTCTATTGGTGCAGAAGGCTTACTTTGCACAAACAGGATACATTTATGTATTGCAGATACAGAGCAAGAGTTTGCAATTGCCATTTCTGAGTTATTTAACAATTCTAATTTTAGGGATCAAATGGGTATTCAGGCCAGAGAGCATGCCGTAACTCATTTTTCTGATGAATTATTTGTAAAAGAAATGAAGGATATCGTAGCAAAATCATGATAGATTCGTTGGTGAAACTTTATCCTTTTTATAGTTTCTTGATTGAGTTAATATTTATGGCTTCTGCATTTTTATCGATACCCTATTTTCTCTATCCTAAACTAGTTGATTTATTATACACCTTTAAGAAGCCCATAAAATATAATTATCACAAAGTAGAATCTTGGCCGACTGTGGACATAGTTTTTGCAGCTTATAATGAAGAAGCTGTGATTGAAGAGAAATTGAAGTCAATTCTTGCATTAGACTATCCAAGAGAATTATTAAAAATAAGAATTGGATCTGATTGTTCAACTGACTCAACTGATTTATTGCTAACTAAATTCATGAAATCAGAGGACTCAATTGATTTTGTACGAATGAAAAAACGTTCAGGTAAATCAAATATCATCAATGATATGGTTAGTAGAGGAGATTCTGAGGTTATTATTGGTACCGATGCAAATATTTTCTTCAGTCCAGATGCACTTAAAGAACTTGTTGCTCCTTTGGTATTGAACTCAAAAATCAATTTAGTAGGAGGAAATTTAGTTTATCGAGGAATGGAGCAGAACAAGTCCTATGGTATTTCTAAAAATGAAGAATCCTATATTAATTGGGAAAACAATTTAAAACAAAAAGAAGGGGAATTATGGGGATCTACCATGGGAGTTGAAGGTGGATGTTATGCAATACGCAGAGATGCTTTCATCGAAATCCCAAGGGGAACTCTAATGGAAGATTTTTTTCATACTATGAACGTTTTAAAATCAAGAAAAGAAGTAGTTCACTCTAATCATGCAATATGCACTGAAGACGTAAGTAATAATTCCTCAATGGAATTCAATCGAAAAATCAGAATATCACAAGGGAATTGGCAGAACTTAATACGTTTCTCCTCCATGATTTTTACTCATACAGTCCCATCTGGATTAATTTTTTTAAGTCACAAAGTACTTCGATGGCTCTTTCCTGTTTTGTTAACTTTTGGAATTATAATTAAACTAGGAATAAGAATTAATGATGGCGACTTTCTCATATTGACTTTGTCAATAATCGAATTGGTTATAATCGGTTTTATTATACTCTACCCGACTAAGATTCTCCCAAAAGTTCTTTCTCGACCTATGAGATCCCTTTCCTACTTCTCGTGGATGAATATAGCATTATTCATAGGTTTAATCAGGTATCTTCGCACAAAAGAAAATGGTATTTGGCAACCCACAACCCGAAATAACAAATGACTTCAGATTTCAGTACAATAGAAAAAGCAATAAAGGATTTATCAGAGGGCAAATTAGTAATTGTAGTCGACGATGAAAACAGGGAAAACGAAGGAGATTTAGTTGCAATCGCTGAGAACATATCTGCGGAATCTGTAAATTTTATGGCTAAATATGGCAGAGGGCTTATATGTGTTCCATTACCTGACAATCGCTGCGACGAACTCGATTTAGTTCCAATGGTTGAGAATAATACCGACCCACACCAAACAGCTTTCACCATTAGTGTTGATTTATTTGGTAATGGGGTAACAACTGGAATTAGCGCCTCGGACAGAGCTAAAACTATTCAAGCCTTGGTTTACTCTACCTCAAAACCAAGTGATTTTCAAAGACCTGGTCATGTTTTTCCACTAAGAGCGAGACAAGGAGGAGTTCTAAGACGTGCAGGCCACACAGAAGCTTCAATCGACTTAGCAAGATTAGCAGGTAAAGAACCTGCAGGAGTAATAGTTGAAATAATGAATGAAGACGGAACAATGGCACGTCTCCCTGAATTAATTAAAATGTCTAAGCATTTTAATTTGAAAATTATATCTATCGAACAACTTATTTCATATCGACTGGAACGGGAGAGCTTAATAAGGTTAAAAAAGAATTTTAAACTTAATTCACCTTATGGAAACTTAGATGTAAATATCTACGAACAAACGACATCTAATCAAATTCATATCTCATTTAAAATTGGATATTGGACTGAAGAAGAGGAAGTTTTAGTAAGAATGCAAAGTGGAGATGTTAGAGAGTCAATTTTAGACGAAATTCAAACAGATTATTTTCAACACAGCAATATTAAGCGTGCTTTAAAAGCCATTCAAGAGGCTGGCTCAGGGGTTCTTGTTTGCCTTAATCAGCGCAAAGATCAATTATATGATCTAACAGAGTTTGTCCCGAAAAAAGAATCGACAGATATCCCAAAGTCTTTTGGCATGGACCCTCTAGATTATGGCGTTGGCGCCCAGATTCTTAGAGAAATGAATATCAGAAATGTTGTTCTTTTAACAAATCATCCTATGAAAAGAGTTGGAATTGAAGGATATGGACTTCATATCGTGAAAAACATCACTTTACAACCGGATACCAATTAGTATAATTATCTTCAAATAATTAAAAGCAGCAAAGCATATTAAACTGTGCTTAATGATAAATTAGTGTTTTGACGAATCGAGGGCCTTTAATATTAGCAATTGAATCAAGCTGTGATGATACTTCAGTAGCCGTTCTCCAAGGCTTCAATGTTCTATCTAATTGTGTCCATAACCAAGAGATCCATAGAGAATTTGGCGGTGTGGTTCCAGAAATGGCATCTAGAGCACATATTCAATATATCGTTCCGACTATTTTAGCCGCTCTAAGGACTTCAAAAAAAGAATTTAATCAACTAGAGGGCATCGCGGTGACGCAAGGTCCTGGCCTTCAAGGAAGCCTATTGGTAGGGCATTCTATGGCTAAATCACTGTCTCTTGCTCTTACAATACCACTAATAAATGTAAATCATATTGAGGGCCACATGCTCTCTTGTTATTTAGTTGAAAAAGGGATTCAAAAAAGTTCCAGCCTAGAATTTCCTTATCTATGCTTAACAGTTTCAGGTGGACATACACAAATTGTAATTGTCAAAAATTGGGATAATTTTGAAGTTTTAGGTCAAACACTTGACGATTCCGTTGGTGAAGCATTTGATAAATCAGCCAAACTTTTATCCCTTGATTATCCAGGAGGCCCAATAATTGATCGGTATTCTAAACATGGAAACCCAGATCGATTTGTTTTTAATAAGACTAGGATGAGTGGAGTAAACTTTAGTTTTAGTGGGATTAAAACCAATATTTTGCAAACCATGCAAAAAGAGCAAAAAATTAGGGCCAACACCCTTACAAATGATTTAGATGATTGGTGCGCAAGTATCCAAAAAAGTCTTATCGCTCCCTTAGTTCAAAATACAAAAAAAGCAATCTTTAATACAGGAATAAAGAGACTGGCTATTGCAGGCGGTGTATCTGCAAATACTTTTTTAAGGGATGAAATTACTCGATTAGCAATGAAGGAAAACATAGAGATTTATATTCCCCCATTATCCTATACTATGGATAATGCAGCCATGATTGGAGCTGTTGGTCAATTTTCTATGCTAAACGGTGTTTATGACCACGTTTCAAGCTCTGCTAAAGCCAGAATAACCTCAGATAAATGGAAATACTTAGATATATAATTTAGAGAAAAATGCACAATTTTTATGGCTATAAAAAAGGAGATTATGTATTCTTGGATAAAGAAGAACTACCTCATGCTATCAAATCATTGAGATTAAGAATTGGTGATATCATAAGAGTTTTTGATGGAGTTGGTAATATTTATACTGGAAACATAGATGATTTATCAAGGAAACAAATAAGAATATCTAGCCCGGAAATAAAAACAAATATCGGACTTGTAAATGGTCACTTACATATTGCAATTGCCCCAACTAAAAATATAGATCGATGGAATTTTTTTCTGGAAAAAGCTACCGAAATAGGGGTTCATGCGATAACACCAATCTTAACGAGTCATTCGGAAAGGAAATTCTTAAATCACGATCGTTCAGAAAGAATAATTCGCTCTGCTTCTCTGCAAAGTCAAAAAAGTATAATACCTAAATTAAACGAATTAACGCAACTGGATTCTCTACTTAATAGTAAAATCTCTTGCAGCAAGTATATCGCCACTTGTGGTGATGTACAAAAAGATGATTTCAATTCATATTTAAACCAATCCAGACCTTTCCAAGTTTTAATATTAATTGGACCCGAAGGAGATTTCACTGAGGAAGAACTGCATAAAGCAAATTCAAAAGAATTCATTAATGTTTCTCTCGGTATTCACCGTTTACGAACAGAAACCGCAGGCATTTATGCAGCCACATCATTTTCTCAAATAATTAGAGATCTCAAATAAAAATTATTTTTTAAAATCTAAAAAAGCCTTATCCTCAATAATTATTGTTCTTAAGAATTTTTCAGCCACTTGGATTTCTTCAGCTAAGACATTATCACCTTGAGAAGAAGGGTAAATATTCCTGTATGATTTAATTAAATCAGCAATTGCCTCAGGACATATTCTCCCACTCATTTCAATGGATCTAATCGCTGATATCCATTCCATAGAAAATATTGTCCATACTCTGTCTAAAATGTCAATTGCATCAGTTGCTGCGTTAGCACCCATACTAACATGATCTTCTTGACCAGCAGATGAATCAATACTATCAGTGCTGCTTGGCACTGTTCTCTGTTTATTTCTACTAACTAACGAAGCTGCAGAGTATTGCAATATCATAATCCCACTTTCTACGCCAGGTTTATTTGCTAAAAAAGGCGGCAATCCTCTTTTCCCTAAGGTCAATTGATTAATTCGTCTTTCGGATATACTACCCCACTCTGCCAGTGCCATTTTTCCATAATCTAATGCCAATGCTAATTTCTGACCATGAAAATTCCCTGCGCTGATAATATCATTCTCTTTTGAGAAAACTGTAGGGTTATCTGTAACTGCATCTGCTTCGTTTAAGAACACTTCAGAAATATGAACCCAGACATCATTTGAAGCACCATGAACTTGGGGTATACATCTAAACGAATATGGATCTTGAACATGTTCTTTTTCCATTTTAAAACTTGGAGCGCTTGATAAAAAATCTCTGATTCGATCAGCAACAAAAATTTGGCCTGGCTGATTGCGAATTATCTGGATCCTTTTATCAAATGGAGCACTTGAAGCATCGTACCCAATCATAGACATACTTGATATCCAATCTGCCCAGTAAGATACATAGCGGGTTTGAATGCATGCCCACAAACCATGAGATAGCATAAATTGAGTGCCATTGATTAGAGCCAAGCCTTCCTTTTCCATTAACTCCAAAGGCTTTAGGTTAAGTTTTTTAAGGATATCCTTCCCTTTGTAGGTCTCACCATTATATAAAGCCATACCCTCACCCATCAGTACCAATGATAAATGAGCTAAGGGAGCTAAATCACCTGAGGCTCCCAATGAGCCCATTTTTGGCACAATAGGAATCACATCGTGACAATATAAATTGTAAAGCGACTCTATGAGAATCCAGCGAACCCCGGAATACCCTTTTGAAAGTGCACGGATCTTTGTTATCAGCATCAACCGAACAATTTCTGCTTCAACATTAGTGCCTGTGCCTGCTGCATGACTTCGAACTAAGTTTATTTGTAATTGTTTCAATTCAGAATTTGAGACCTCTGTTGTGCACAAAGAGCCAAATCCTGTGTTCACTCCATATAAAATATCTCCTTGTTTTATTCTATTCTCAAGGGACCTTCTATTTTCTTCAACGGCCTCTTCTATCTCCTTTGGGAATAATATGGTTGCCTCTCCATTTGCAACATTCTCCCATTCAGAGATAGACCATTTTGATTGGATATTTAGTTCAATAGAATTTTTCATGACAATTATTTCAACAAAAATAGGATTAGTTGTGTTAAAAGAATATGGAACATACTATTTTGATTGTTGGACATAGAACCGGCATAGGAAGAGCTTTGACTAAATTGCTCTTAAGTAAAGGAAACATGGTACTAGGAATTAGCAGAGAAGCTGTTGATTATGAACATGTTAATCTTAAAAGCATTAGCATGGATATTGATGATTTGGAAGCAATTAACCTTCCGGAGCATCTAAGTGGATTAGTCTATTGTCCTGGCACTATTAATTTGAAACCATTCAAATCGTTTAAGTCTGATGATTTCATAAATGATTTTACCATTAATACCTTAGGGGCAGCAAAAATTCTTCAAAAAGCGGAAAAAGCATTGATATCTGCAAAAGGAAGTGTGGTTTTGTTTAGTACAGTAGCCGTGGGTCAAGGAATGCCGTTTCACGCCTCAGTGGCAATGGCAAAAGGGGCTATTGAAGGTTTAAGTCGTTCTTTAGCCGCTGAATGGGCACCAAATGTAAGAGTGAATACAATAGCGCCTTCACTAACTGATACACCTATGGCAAAAAAGCTTTTGGGTAATGATAATCGTAGAGCCGCATCGGAGCAACGACATCCCTTAAAAACTGTCGGAACCCCTGAAGAAATAGCCAATATGGCCGAGTTACTATTAGAGTCCAAATGGATTTCCGGGGAAGTTCTGGGTGTAAATGGTGGAATGGGACGTATTCGAAATTGATGATTACAGAATTTGATAGAGGAATATGGAGTAAATGGCCCAATAGATATAAAGCCATGTTTTTCAACTCTCTCGGTGGACTTAAGTCTGTGGGATTGGTATGTACATTAAACAAAAATGATTTGGCTAATGCTGGGGTTTTTAGCCAATTAATACATATCGGATCTTCGCCTCCTACTTGGGGTTTCTTATTTCGCCCACCAACAGAAGAGCATCAGACTTATGAGAATTTATCGAGAAATCCATATTTCACATTTTCTCTTGCCACATCATTCATTTCTATTGCTTCACTGCACCAATGCAGTGCAAAATATCCTAACGATGTATCAGAATTAGATCAACAAGGGATCAAGTGGAGCATGAATACATATTTTAATGTGCCAATACTTGAAGAATCAGATATCCAAATCATATTTAAAAAAACTCTAAAACATGATATGAGTAATGGAACTATCCTAATTGAAGCAGAAATTATTAGGGTGATTTCAAATATCTTGCCACAAAACGATGGTTTTATGAAGCTTACAGAGAAAACTCTTATTAGCTCTCAAGGATTAAATGCATATGCAAAAACAAAGGATATTAGTCCTTTAAAATATGCGGAACCATAAGCTTCCATTATTTTTTTAATTCCAGAAAATAGAATAAAAGCTCTTTTTTGTCAATCCAAATATGGTCACCTGAAGCTAATTTTTTGACCTTTATCCTGTCTTGATCAATTTCCTTGTTGAAAATTATCACATGGGTTGCGCCGCATTTTTCTGCATAGTCAAACTGTTTTTTTAGTTTAACTACATCTGGATAATAATCAACTGAAATTCCATTCTCCCTCAATTCTTGAGCTATTTTATAATTATCATCAGATGAATTCTCATCTGTTCTGATAATGACGACATCACAAGATTGAATGATGTTATCAGGTAAAAGATTTAAATCTTCTAAGCACAACATTATTCGGTCTAAGCCAAAGCTAATTCCTACTCCTGAAATGTTTTCAAGTCCGAACATAGCGGTTAGATTATCGTATCGACCTCCACCGCCTATGCTTCCAATATCAACATTAAGAGCATTTACTTCAAAAATGCAACCTGTGTAATAATTGAGCCCCCTGGCCAAACTCACATTTAATTTAAGTATACTGGGATTTTGAACTCTTTTAACAACAAACTCTAACTCTTCAATACCTTGAATGCCTTCGCTACTTCCTTTAAGCCAGTCCTTTAAAAAATATATTGATTCATCTACATTGCTGTGTAATCGAAATGACGGTTTTAATTTGTCTATTTCCTCAATTGAAAAATCTTTTTTGATCAATTCTGAAATTACACCATCTTCGCCAATCTTATCAATTTTATCAAGTGCTACAGTAAATTCCATTAAACGATTAGCGATACCGCAGACTTCAGCTATTCCTGATAATATTTTTCTATTGTTTACATTAATTACAACAGGAAGACCAATACTTTTAAAGGCAAAAGAATATAAGTCTATCATCTCAACTTCTTGCCATAAACTATTTGAACCTACCACATCTGCATCACATTGCAAAAATTCACGATACCGTCCTTTTTGGGGTCTATCTGCTCTCCATACGGGCTGAATTTGGTACCGCTTATAGGGAAAGGATAATTTGCCAGAATTTTGAGAAACATATCTAGCAAAAGGTACTGTTAAATCGTAACGCAACCCTTTATCTGCAATTTCTTTAATATCAGGATTAGAGCGATCTACTACACTTTTCATGAAATCGCCAGATCGAAGAATTTTAAAAATTAATCGATCTCCCTCATCTCCATATTTACCCATCAAGGTTTCAATATTTTCAAAACTTGGAGTTTCAAGTGGATTAAAGGAAAATGTTTGAAAAGCTTTTCTTAGCAATTCAATCACATAATTCCTTCTAGATACCTGTATCAAGTCAAAATCCCGGGTACCTTTTGAAGATTGTGGTTTCATTATTTCACTAGTTTCTTGTATTTGAATTTCTTTGGCTCAAGACTAGAACCTCCTAATCTTTTTTTCTTGTTCTCTTCATATTCTGAAAAGGAACCTTCGTAATAATATACCTGTGAATCACCTTCAAAAGCCAAAATGTGAGTACAAACGCGGTCCATAAACCATCTATCGTGAGATATAATAACGGCACATCCAGCAAAGTTATATAAAGCCTCTTCTAGAGCTCTTAATGTATTAATATCTAAATCATTAGTTGGCTCATCTAAAAGTAATACATTACCACCTTCTTTGAGAGCCATTGCTAGGTGCAGTCGATTTCTTTCTCCACCTGATAACACCCCTACCTTTTTACTTTGATCACCTCCACTAAAATTGAATCGAGCTAAATATGCGCGCGAGTTTACAATTTGCTTACCTATCTCAAATTGCTCTTGACCGTCACCTATAATTTCATATATCGACTTCTCAGGATCCATTTTTTCATGAGACTGATCGACATATGATATTTTCGCTGTTTCACCGACCTTAAAAACACCAGAGTCAGCATGAAGTTGATCCATTATCATTCGAAATATAGTTGTCTTTCCTGCTCCATTTGGGCCAACGATACCTACGATACCTGCTGGAGGTAACTTAAAATTTAAGTCCTCATAAAGTAACTTATCTCCAAACCCCTTCTTTACATGCTCAGCATCAATAACATTATCTCCTAAGCGCGGACCATTTGGTATAAAGATTTCTAAACTCTGCTCTTTATCCTTCTGTTCTTGACCAAGTAACTTATCATAATTAGAAAGACGAGCTTTTGACTTTGCTTGACGACCTTTTGGGTTCATTCTAACCCAGTCCAACTCTCGCTCCAGAGTTCTTCTTCTCTTTGTCGCATGTTTTTCTTCTAACTGCAATCTCTTCGTTTTCTGTTCAAGCCATTCCGTGTAATTCCCCTTCCAAGGAATTCCCTCCCCTCGATCTAATTCAAGAATCCATCCTGCAACATTATCTAAGAAGTAACGATCGTGTGTTACTGCAATCACGGTACCTTTATATTGTTGTAAATGGTGCTCAAGCCATAATATTGATTCTGCGTCAAGATGATTTGTAGGCTCATCAAGGAGCAACACATCTGGATTTCTTAAAAGAAGTCTACAAAGAGCTACTCTTCTTCTCTCTCCACCTGATAATATAGATATCGAAGTATCCCCTTCAGGACATTGAAGGGCATCCATAGCTCTCGATAATACGGTATCTACTTCCCATGCATTTGTCGCATCAATCCTGTCTTGAACTTCTGATTGTCGATTCATTAATTTCTCCATCCTGTCAGGGTTTTCATAAACCTCCGGTAAGCCAAACTGCTCATTAATTAAATTGTATTCATCTAAAAGAGACACAGTTTCCGAGACCCCTTCTTTTACAATATCAATCACAGTCTTTGTTTCATCAAGTTGGGGTTCCTGCTCAAGATAGCCTACGCTATATCCTTCAACAAAGACAACATCTCCCTGAAAATTTTTTTCAACACCAGCGATGATTTTTAATAATGTTGACTTACCTGAGCCATTTAGACCTATGATTCCAATTTTCGCTCCGTGATAGAAACTTAGGAATATATCCTTAAGTATAGCTTTATTATTGTTCGGGAGTATTTTTGATACTCCCGTCATAGAAAATATTATCTTCTTATCGTCTGACATATATGTTTTTTTTCAATACAAATATCGGGATTTGAAACGGGCATAGTTATTGTAATTTTCAAATCGTGAAGAGTTTTTATACAATAGCCCTTTTTCTAGTGTTTTACATTTCAAGCGGACAATCGTTAGTCCTCTTTGAAGGTCTTATTCTCGAAGATAAATCAAAAGATCCAGTACCTAACGTAACAATTGTAAATGTTAGAGATGAATCATCATCATCTTCAAACGCAAATGGCAGATTCTCAATATCCGCAAATGAAGGCGATACTTTGGTGTTCTCGAAACCTGGTTTTGCTTACAGGTACTCTTCAGCAGAAAACAACAGCGAAGTCTTAATTGATCTTTTACCTCAAAATTTTTTACTGGAAGAAGTTCCAATAACTGCTTACAAGCTGACCAGCAATTTACCAAAGCAGATACCCTTAAAGAAACCCTCAAGACCAAGTGGTTTAGACATAGCCATTCCACAATCAGTAAAGCCAACTTTAGCTAATCCGATAGATTTTTTATATGATCAATTCGGGAAAAGGCCGAGGCAACTTAGAGAACTTAAAGAAATATTAGAAAATGAGAATTATCGACAGAAGCTAGCGAAAAATAATAACCGAAATGCACTTTTTGAGTTGACTGGATTAACATCTAATCAAATTGAAGAACTGTTATTGTTTTGCACATGGGACAAGCAAATGATACAATACAAGACCGACTATGAATTACTATTGAGCTTGTATAGCTGTTACCAGGATTATATTAGAAGGCAAAGAATAATAATGCCCTAACGACTGTAGTTAGGTGCTTCTCTAGTTATGGTAACATCATGAGGATGACTTTCGGCAATACCAGATGAAGTGATTCGCACGAAGGTGCCTTTTTCTTTCAGCTCATCAATATTCTTTGCACCGCAATAACCCATTCCTGCTCTTAAACCTCCTATAAACTGATACATGACTTCATTCAATTCACCTTTGTATGGAACTCGGCCTACAATTCCTTCAGGCACTAATTTTTTTATATCATCCTCTACATCCTGAAAATAGCGGTCTTTTGAACCAGACTCCATAGCCTCAACAGAACCCATACCACGATAAGACTTAAACCTTCTGCCATCTAAAATTATTGATTCACCCGGAGCTTCCTTAGCTCCAGCTAGAAGAGAACCTAACATAACGCAATCTGCACCAGCAGCTATGGCTTTAACAATATCACCCGTATACCTAATCCCTCCATCAGCAATAACAGGAACACCGCTTCCTTTAATTGCATCAGCAACGAGCATTACAGCTGTTAATTGAGGAACACCGACACCCGCAACAATTCGTGTTGTACATATTGAACCTGGGCCAATCCCAACTTTAACAGCGTCCGCACCTGCTTCCACTAGATATCTAGCAGCCTCTGCCGTCGCAATATTTCCGACAACAACATCTAAGTTTGGAAACTCTACTTTAACGGCTTTCAGAGCTCCCACAACACCTTTTGTGTGACCGTGGGCTGTGTCTATGACTATTGCATCTACATTCGCTGTTACGAGCAATCTTACCCTATCTAATATATCTGGAGTAACTCCAACAGCTGCAGCTACTCTCAATCTTCCAAATGAATCTTTATTAGAATTTGGCTTATCCCTTTTTTTTGAAATATCACGATAAGTAATCAAACCAATTAATACTCCCTTTTCGTCAACAACAGGGAGTTTCTCGATTTTATTCTTTTGAAGAATGAGCTCTGCCTCCTCCATTGTTGTATTCTCTTTTGCCGTAACCAATGATTTTGATGTCATGAGTTCAGATACACTCTTTTTATCATCATGCTCAAATCTTAAGTCTCGATTTGTAACTATGCCTATGAGTATTTTTTTTTCGTCAACAACGGGGATACCACCAATCCTATATTCAGCCATAAGGCTTTTGGCATCGGACAGAAATGCATTTTTACTTAAGGTTACGGGATCTATGATCATTCCAGACTCAGCTCTTTTAACTTTACGAACCTCCATTGCTTGCTTTTCAGCAGTCATGTTTTTGTGCAATACCCCCATACCCCCTTCTTGAGCCATAGCAATAGCCAACGCCGACTCGGTCACAGTGTCCATTGCAGAACTAACTATGGGTGTCTTTATAGAAATATTTCTCGAAAACCTTGATACTATAGAAACATCTCTAGGGAGAACTTCGGAAAATGCAGGAACCAATAATACGTCCTCATAAGTTAAAAATTCGCCGATGATTTTTGGAAGTGGATTACCCATCATAACAACTTAGATATAAATTGCAAACAAATGTAATGAAAAAGGCCACCCTCTGGAGGTAGCCTTTTTGTTAATGTCAACTAAAAGTTAATACATCAAGGTAATTGAACCTCTTTTCTCAACGGGTTCCCCTTGCTTCGAGCGGTACTTCAGCTGATAGATATATGCACCAACAGGGGCATATTCACCAGATACTTTACCATCCCAGCCTTTTGTTTCATCATTTGTTCCAAAAACTTTATTGCCCCAACGATCATAAATCTCTAATGAATAACTGGACTCCTCTACATATAAATGAACAGGTTTCCATATGTTATTCTCTATATTTTCTGAATTAGGATTGAAACTATTTGGAATAAATACTCTAGGTTCATGCTCAGCACAAGCTTCATTTGATGTGCTGTTAAAAGCCAAACCATTAAAGTCTACAAAACCAAGGGGATTGTTCTGCTCTGTGGCAACGATACGGTAACAAAATATACCAACATTGTCACCATCATCCCTGATATTGTCGACATAAAAAGTATCTGATGTAGCACCTATTTTAACAAAGCCGTTGGCACTGACTCCAATCGATCTATAGATTTCATAGTCTCTAACACCACCCATAAACTGGCGATAAGAGTTCCAACTAAGAACGTTGGTTAAGTTCTCCTTTGATTCTACATCTAAAAGCATATTCACTCCCACATTTGAAGCGGTATCAATACCCCCACAGCTGTCAGTAGCTACAAATCGATACTCATATAGATGGTTTTGAGGGTCCGCAGAAAAGTCTGTAAATCTGATTTCCGAGGGCTGGATGACAGGCTTAGGTATCATCCCAAGAGATGTATATGCCGCACCAGGGGTCTCTGCTCGCTGAAGATCAAAATGAATGATATCAGCATCTTTATCCACATAACAAACCAACTCAACAGCGTTGTCTGGTCGGACCGAAGCCTTGGCCATGTATAAAATACGTGACCGCTGAACAGCTAGGCTATTCATACAAATTTCATTAGAAGTGCTAAAGTGTGTGATACCAGTGTCAACAGCTTGGATATAGAAACAGTAGTTCCACCCTCCGATTATTGCTTTAGTATTGAAAGCTGAATCAGTTGCTGTTTTTGTAGCAAACAAGACACCTACTTGTGTAGGGCCTCCTGGAGGCGTGACATCTGCCAGAACCCTGTAAGCTCCAACACCACCTGGCCATCCCCTATATGTATTCCATTTTAAACGAAGTATTCCTTCACAAGGATCTAAACTTTCCGTTAGAAGAATATTATTATGTCTAGAAACTAGTAGATCGCTACTTTGATTGCCACAACTATCGGTGGAGATTACTTTATAAGTTTTAACCGAGTCCAATGGCAAAGCACCGGGTATGGTAAAAGGCATCGCCGTACCATAAGGTACTGTTGCAATAGAATTCCATCCAGTAGCAGGATCATATTCAAGAAGGTCGAAGTCTACAACATCTCCGTTGGTATTTCCTGACCACGATATGATAGCGGTACCAGCAACAACAGATACTGAATCGATTACCAAAATATCAGTGTTGTAACTATCCGAGAATGAACCACTGTCAGTAGTAGAGTTACATAGCCCTGCAATACGTATTTGATATTCTAAGTCCTGACCACATGTATTAACGGTATCATTAAAAGTGAGAGAGTTCGTTGAGTCTATAACTGTCCATGAAGATGTTGGAGCTCCTAAAGGACGCCTCCATATCTCGTACATTGCTGAAGATCCAGAGACATTGGGAGTCCAATCTAGCTGAGCTACAGATGAATTTGTTGGAGGGATTGGAGTTACATCCAAAATCATCATTTGCAGCGTATCACTATTTACTGACTCATAGCCACATGAACCGATACATCTCAAATAATAAAGGTTATTACCATTTGCAACAGGAGCTACGATAGGGTTCGTAGATAAATGATTATAAGTAGTAGGCAAATACGCACCAAAGATGGTATCTACCGCCGTAAATGGAATTCCTGCAGCGGTACCATGAAAAACTATATATCCTTGAAAGTCTGTTCCAGTATCTGCTGGGGTATCCCAATTCACGACCACTGAATTGTTCGACGCATCAAATGACAAACAACTATTACTCAAATCCGGAGCACTCGGGACAGACGGTACTACATCAATTCTTAATGTAGCGAC
>TARA_B110000483_G_scaffold87055_2_pt1 | contig 22884 bp, 16 predicted proteins | sample TARA_B110000483 | Tara Oceans TARA_B110000483 (sample SAMEA4398176) | marine metagenome | biome: Polar Biome; feature: [SRF] surface water layer (ENVO:00010504); material: water (ENVO:00002006), including particulate matter (ENVO:01000060) such as... | depth 5 m
TAAGGAAGCTTCAAAAATGGATTGTAGGTTAATCGAACGATCATAATACAAATCATTTTCAATATTCTCTTCGTATATCGTTTTACAATGGGCAATATACATTCTTCGGTATGTTGGGTTGTCAAATATTAACTTTAGCAAGGGCCATGTAGCATCATTCTCACGCAGAAGTATATCCATTTCTGCCAGAGATCCAACAGGAGGTCCCTGATTAATCATGCTAAAACTTCCCATACTCTGATTCAAATCCCAAAGAATAGGTGACATGTTATCATTCTTTGAATTAATCAGGTAGTAATTTTGTTTGAATGGCCCCGTGTATGAATCTAAATTTACCAATACATTATTGTAAGCCAACATCCAAATTGCCCTATCAATATCCATATAATCTTCTATCAAAACTGGCGCATTATCGACGATATTAGTTAAGCTAACAATATCTGCCCATCCCGTATCGCTATCCAACTCGTAATAGTCATAATAGCTTGCTTCATTTGGACCAAGATATTCTAGACTCGAGCCGCCATTTTGAATTTGAGAAGGATTACATTTTATTCGAGTAGCATCTCGATTGGCATAAAGATATCGTTCTTGAAAGTCGCTATTCACCGATTCCACATTATCATACAAGCCTATAAGATCCCCATTTACATAGACATTCATATAATTGCATTGTGGCGCATTCATATATTTTCGAGCAATTTCATAACCCAAGACTTCGCGAACAAAACTAGGGTCTTTGTCACCCGTACTTAACTTAAGAACTTGATATCCATCATAATCTTGATTAATGAATTGATCTAACTTGATATTGAATGGGTTTTTGGTATTATTTGGGTTAAAAGTGCTATTGCCTTTGTATTTAACACCGACACTATCAAAGCTTTCTCCATTTATTTCGACGACCCCCATCAACCGTTCATCTAATCCATTGGCATAGTAGGTATCTAAAATTTGATCCCAATTTGCTTGAGTAAAAGTTACCTCGATTGTTCCCACCGAAGCAAGGTCATACAATTCCTGACTCTGTAATTTACATACCACAAGCATGAGACTTGCTAAAATTATTTTTTTCATAAACAGACTACCTATTTTCGATACTTAGACGTCAAATTGGGAACAATCCCTCTTTAATACTGGCTAAAGTTAAGAAATCTTTAAAAATTGATTAATAAAAGATGATTTATATTTAGATAGGTTTAAACCATAAAGGGTTTTCTTCCCCTTTCATATAATTAATATGGAGTTCTTCTTCAGCGGGAATAAAGCACTTTGAATAAATACTAATCGTGTTATCATCAAAATCACATTCGTGGTAACAATTAGCATTAGGGGAGTGATTGTATAAGGAGATATATCCAAGACCAATAGCGCTTTGGTTTTGCTGATGGCCCCAAATGAAGTAATAATCATGCAAAATAGTGTTATGAATAATTTTCGTTTCATGGCTATCCAATATAATTACTGGAGAAATTTCGACTAAAGTATTCGCCTCGATTCCGTTAAGGGCAAAGACGCCTCTGCCACGTTTTTTACTTGCTTTGATAACTAGTGATGGATGAATATGACTCATTTATAAAGTAGAATTAAGAATGATAGTTTTTTTGCACTGAACGCACTTTGACATCATACCATTCGTAATAATGCGTTTTCCCCTTTTGTTGTGCTTCAGGATGAATGGGTATTTGTTTAAATTGCTTAGCACTAAGTTAGGCTTTTTTACATAGTGGGTCAATGAGCTTTTCTAGCTACTCACTAAAAATGATTAACTTTAACTGCTAATTTAAAATTATGTTTAGAGTCGTTTTGTTTCTTTTTGTTTTTGCTTGCGGACAGTTGTATGCTCAAGATAATCAATATAGTAAGGTTAAAGTTTGGTTGTTAGATAAATCAATTGATGAGCTCAGTCAACTCTCCGTTGCCGTTGATCATGGGAGCCATAAAAAGAATGTTTGGTTGATTACGGATCTATCACTAAGCGAAATTGAAGAAGTTCAAGCTGCAGGGTTTGCCGTGGACGTGCTTATCGCGGATGTTAAAGCACATTATCGGCAGCAAAATGTCAACCCTACAAAAAAGTCTACGAAGGCGCAAAACTGTGGACTTTCTGGTTTCGAAATTCCTCTTGTGCAAAATTACTCTAATGGAAGCATGGGGGGGTTTTTTACCTATCAAGAAATGTTAGAAAACTTAGATTCAATGGCTTCGAAATATCCTAATCTAATTTCTGCAAGAGCGCCTATTGATACATTTTTAAGTATTGAAAATCGACCAATTGAATGGCTGCGAATTTCAAGTAACCCGGCGTCTAGTTTTTCTAAGCCTGCAATTTTGTATACGGCTTTGCATCATGCAAGAGAACCTGGCAGTATGCAGCAGTTAATTTACTACATGTGGTATGTTTTAGAGAATTATGAGAGCAATGAGGAACTGCAATATGTAGTAGATAATGTAGAAATGTATTTTGTGCCTTGTATTAATCCCGATGGTTATGTCTACAATGAATTGACAGACCCCAACGGGGGAGGAATGCATAGAAAGAATAGAAGAAATGTGGGGACCAATAATAAGGGAGTTGATTTAAATCGAAACTACAGCTACGAATACGGCGGGGCAGGAACATCTGGTAATCCAAATAGCGAGACTTATAAAGGGACAGGCCCATTTTCGGAGCCTGAAACTCAAGCAATGGAATGGTTTATAATTAATAATAATTTTAAAATTGCTTTAAACTACCATAGTTATGCAGATGCTTTATTGTTTCCTTGGGGTTATGAAGACAACTTTCAATGTCCAGATCATGATTTGCTTTCTAATTTAACCGATTACTTAACGCAGGAAAATAATTATGATAATTATCAAAGTGCTTTATTGTATGAAGCTGCAGGCGATAGTGATGATTGGGCCTATGGAGAGCAAAATGATAAACCAAAAGTCTATGCAATGACACCAGAAATAGGTGGGAATAATGATGGTTTTTGGCCGAGTCAACAAAACATATTAGGGATTTGCCGAGAAAATGTTTTCCAGAATTTTGCGGCAGCAAAGTCTTTATTAGATGCCTATCAAATGAAGGATCTATCAGCTAGCATTATTGAAAACCCTAACTTTTCCATAGACATAGAATTTCAGCGTTTGGGTCTTGAAAGTGGAACATATACACTTAGTATAGATGCAATAGATGCAACAATCAACAATGCAAATAACCCGCAGCTTGTTTCGGGACTAAATTTTGGTGAAAAACAAGTCATTAATTTTAATGGAGAGCTAGATGTCAGCAGTATTCAAAACATGCAAATCACCTTTGTACTGCAAATCGCAACGGCAAATTACTCTTCCTATGATACCTTGGTAAAGTATTTCGGAGAAACACAACTTAGCTTTGATGGCACAGTCGGCACCTTAGATGCATGGGAGAATGCAAATGATTGGGGATTGGACAACGATGCATATTCCGCTCCTACAAGTATAAGTGATTCTCCTAATGGAAACTATAGCAACAATGCTGTCAACGAGTTGATATCCAATGTGATTGATTTAAGTGAAGCCGATATAGCAGTGCTCGAGTTTTATGCAAAATGGGATATTGAAAAGGGCTATGATTTTGTTCAGTTAAGTGCATCTCTAGATGGGACGAATTGGACGCCACTCTGCGGTAATTATACCGTTATTGGTAATGATAATCAAGACGAAAATGAGCCAATTTATGATGGTGTTCAAAGTACTTGGGTTAAAGAATCGCTAGATTTAAATGATTTTATAGGTGAAAATATTCAATTAAGGTTTCGAATAGTAAGTGACATGTTTACGCGAGGAGATGGATTCAATTTCGATGATTTGAAAATACGAACTATAGGAGAAAGTCCTGCGTCAATTAGAGATTTATTCTCTAGTGCAATTCGCGTTTTCCCAAATCCTACAAAAGAAAGTGTTACCATAACTACTGCATTTAAAAACCCTAGTCGATTGGAAATAATTAATATTTTAGGCCAATCACGTATGTCCGTAGATTTGTTAAGTGAATCTCAGGTGCTAACAATAGAGATGTTGCCTGCGGGGATGTATTTCTTGAATTTTTATGAAGGGAATAAACTTCAAGGAGTTAAGAAACTGCTTATCGAGGAATAATTCAAATTTTGTTGCCTTGGTTAAAAGGATTCAAATTTTTTGCATCAATCCCTATTGTCCAATATAGGATTTGGCATTGGGGGACTATCCGGTTTATCAATGGAATAATGGAACATTTTTTCAATCCAGGTCCAAGTATTGTTTACCCATTCTAGCCCCTCATATGTTCCATCAGGGATATAGGTGAACCATGCACCCTCTTCAGCTTCGCTGGGAGCAACCAAATGGTCAAAAATCATTTGGTTCATCACTTCATCAAAATTGAGCTTAACACTTGCTTTTTGATTATATTCTAAAAACATCCGATTTTTAATTTGAGTAATACCTAAGCTATCAGTTATCGAAATCAAAGGCGCACCAAAAACAAGCTCCTCCTTTTCGTTAAAAGAAAGTATTTCTAGAATCTTTCGATTGCTTACAAAATCAGCCTCATCATATCCAAGTAAGGTGTAATAAGGCTTGCCTTCTACTTCATGTTGTAAACACTTGTAGTAAATTGCGCCATACCAATTATCATGACTTAAAATTTCTTGTGGATGCACATTCATCGTATCCGAGTAGTCGAATAATGGAAGCATCTTAAGTTCTTTGCTATTGAGCTGAATCGCCCCATAGTAGCGATGAGTACCCAATGGCTCTTTTAATTGCCAGGTGAATATTCTAAAGCTATTATCAGGCGCATACACTTTTACAAGACTAGCCAAGTCATCGAATGGAAATTGAAAGGAGTTTTTCTCTTTTAATATTGCCACAAAACGAGGAATAAAATCGTGAATGAGTGCGACACGTTCTTCAAAGGGAATGCTATCATTTTTAAATTGAACAACATTTTCCTTCAGTATTACTTCTGCAGCCTTAAATTTTTTCAATTCCTTGTTACTCAATTCTTGAGATATTGCCCAACAACTAAGGAATGTAAATAGAATACTTGCAAATACTTTCATAATTAAATCTTCATCCTTATAACGCAATTTGTTTGCCTTATTATATAACTTACTTACTTAAGTACATGCTCTTAAGCTTTATTAACTCTCTAAAGTGGGCATCTTGTGTGTCCTTTATAAAGTAAATAGCTTCTCCAGTACTCTTCATTTCCGGCCCTAATTCTTTGTTCACATTAGGAAATTTGTGAAATGAAAATACAGGTTCTTTAATAGCAAATCCTTCCAGCTCATTTTTAAAAGTATAGTCCTTCAACTTACTTACACCAAGCATCACTTTTGTTGCGACATTAAGGTAAGGTTCATTGTAAGCTTTACTGATGAAAGGAGTTGTTCTTGATGCTCTTGGGTTGGCTTCAATCACAAACACTTCATCATTTTTTATGGCAAATTGGATATTAATTAACCCTCTAACCGCTAAAGCTTCTGCAATTTGTTTAGTGTATACTTCCATTTTGTTAACCACTTCTTTGCTTAAAGAGAAAGGAGGGAGCACCGCATTACTATCACCAGAATGAATTCCTGCAGGTTCAATGTGTTCCATAATTCCCATAATATGGACATCATCACCATCTGAAATGGCATCGACTTCAGCTTCAGATGCTCTATCCAAAAAGTGGTCAATAAGAATGTTGTTGTTTGGATGATGTTTGATGATTTTAATCACCGCGGTGGTAAGCTCATCATCATTAATCACAATTTTCATGCGTTGCCCACCCAATACATAACTCGGCCTTACAAGCACAGGGTAACCTACTTCATGTGCAACTTCTATAGCTTCCTCTGCTGTTTTTGCTGCTCCGTATCTTGGATAAGGAATATTTAACTCTTTCAGCTTGTCAGAAAAGCGTTCTCTATCCTCTGCCATATCCATGTTGTCATAGGAAGTTCCAATTATCTTGATTCCAAAATCCTGCAGTTTTTCTGATAATTTTAAGGCTGTTTGCCCTCCAAGTTGAACAATAACTCCTTCTGGTTTTTCGTGGTCAATCAGTTCTCTTAAATGTTCCCAAAATACAGGTTCAAAGTAAAGTTTGTCCGCAATGTCAAAATCAGTGGAAACTGTTTCGGGGTTACAATTCATCATTATTGCCTCATAACCGGCCTCTTTGCAGGCTTTAATGCCATGAACACAGCAATAGTCAAACTCAATACCTTGCCCAATTCGATTAGGTCCGCTGCCTAAGACAATGATTTTTTTCTTATCACTTACCTTGCTTTCATTCTCATATTCAAACGTGGAGTAGTAATATGGAGTTTGTGCTTCAAATTCTGCCGCACACGTATCCACTAGTTTATAAACTCGTCGAATATCCATTTCATGCCTTTTGTCATAAACCTGATCTTCTGTGATATTCCCCATCAGGTAAGCGATTTGAGCATCGGAATAACCTTTTTGTTTAACATCAAGCATGAACTCGCGAGTAATGGTATTTAGGTTATACTTTTTGATCATTTTATCATAATCGACCAGTTCTTGAATTTGATACAAGTACCATTTGTCAATTTTGGTCATTTCGAACAATTTATTAATTGGTACGCCTAAACGGATAGCATCTTTTAATCGGAAAATTCTATCCCATGAAGGTTTTTGAACACCTTCAAGTATTTCGTCGGTCCGCATCCAATGCTGTCCATCTGCGCCTAAACCAATTCTATTGTTTTCTAGTGACTGACAAGCTTTTTGCAGTGCTTCTTGAAAGCTTCGGCCAATCGCCATCACTTCACCTACAGATTTCATTTGCAAACCGAGCTCTGTATCAGCCCCTTTAAACTTGTCAAAATTCCATCGAGGCATTTTTACAATTACATAGTCTAAAGTAGGTTCAAAATAAGCGGAAGTATTACCGGTAATTTGATTCGTTAACTCATCGAGGGTGAAACCAATGGCTAGTTTAGCCGCAATTTTTGCAATTGGATATCCTGTGGCTTTAGATGCCAAGGCAGAAGAACGAGATACTCTCGGATTCATTTCGATAGCATACACCTCCTCGGTTTCTGGATTTACAGAAAACTGCACATTACATCCACCAGCAAAATTACCCAATTTTTGCATCATGAGCTTAGCTTGGTTGCGCATTTCTTGGTAGACTTTGTCAGATAAAGTCATAGCAGGTGCTACTGTAATTGAATCTCCAGTGTGCACACCCATTGGGTCAAAGTTCTCAACCGTGCAAATTACGACGACATTATCAGCCTTGTCTCGGAGTAACTCCAATTCATACTCTTTCCAACCAATTACGGCCTTTTCAACGAGAACTTCATGTGTAGGAGATGCTTCCAAGCCCCGGGTCAATTTAATATCTAGATCCTCTTTACTGTGGACAAACCCTCCACCATATCCACCAAGTGTATAAGAGGGACGAATAACTAAGGGAAAGCCTAATTCTTGAGCGACTTCTTTCCCTTCAAGGTAAGAGTTAGCAATTTTAGATGGGCAAATATTTATTCCCAATTCTTGCATAAACAGTCTAAATTCTTCTCTGTTTTCTGTTTTCTCAATGGCATCTAAATCCGCACCTAGTACGTCTAGGTTGTATTTCTCCCAAATACCCATCTCATAGGCTTCTTTCGCTAAATTTAGAGCGGATTGTCCACCCATTGTGGGTAATACAGAATCAATATCGGGGTGCTCCGTTAAAATTTTTTCAATTGAAGCAACATTGATAGGGTCCATGTAAATAAAATCGGCAGTCATAGGGTCAGTCATGATTGTCGCGGGATTGTTATTTAACAGGGTGACTTTCACTCCCTCTTCTCGCAATGATCGAGAGGCTTGTGTTCCTGAATAATCAAACTCGCAAGCCTGACCAATAATGATGGGACCGCTACCAATAATTAAAATGTGCTGAATCGAGGGATTTTTAGGCATTTCTTAATTTTCTTTGATTTCGGCAAAAGTAAGGCATAGAATTTACCTAATTTTGAATTTTATTACTTAAAAATCCACAAATTATACACCATTGATTATTGTCTACTTCATTAGTTGCCTGATTTTAGCGATTTCATACATAGGACTTATTCATTTTTATGTAAAAGGATGGTTGAAAACTCCACATCAAAATACAAAGAAAATAGTTCGAGAAACCCTTGCGCTTACTATCGTTGTCTCTGTTAGAAACGAAAGTAAGTCTATACGTTCGTGCATAGAGAGTATAATCGCTCAACAATACCCTAGAAGGCTAATGGAAGTTATTCTGGTAAACGATTTCTCAACGGATGACACCTTGGATATAATTAAAGAATATTCCTCATTCATCCGCATTATTAATCTTTCTGACCACCTTCCAAAAGAACGTGAGAATTTTGCCAATAAAAAACAAGCGATTACGGAAGCGGTAGAGCAGGCTAGTCATTCTTTAATACTTTGTGGGGATGGAGATTGTTTTTATGGTGATTTATGGGTGACTAGTATGATCCAATATTATGAGAAATATCATAAAAAGTTTATAACCGGTCCCATAGATTTTATAGATACCAAAAGCATCTGGCAGAATTTCTTATGCATGGATTTAATCGCTATGAACGGCGTAACTGCTGGAAGTATAGGGCAGAAAAAACCTGTTATGGCTAGTGGTGCAAACATGTTATTTGAAAAAGAATCCTTTTTACAAGTCAATGGATATGCCGGTAATGAACAAATTGCTTCTGGTGATGATATCTTTCTTATGCAGAAAATATTCATGAAAGATAAAAAAGCCATAGGTTTTGTGAAAAATAGGCATGCTATGGCATTGACTAGAGGTCCACAAACTATAAGTGAATTTATTCATCAAAGAATACGTTGGACATCCAAGTCAGGGGAGATGGTAGATAAACAGGTATGGTGGGTTCTGCTTTTCAACTACTTTTTTTACTTGACATGCTTTTTAAATCTATTCGTTCTTCCATGGTTAGATTGGGTTTATCTGGGTTTAGGTTTAATGTTGTTGGGTTTAAAAATTCTTATAGACAGTTTATTCTTTAAAAATATTTTGGCCTTTTACAGCAAGTCTAGTTTGTTTAAATGGATATTTCCATTAGAAATACTGCACATTATTTATGTGTCATTGATGGGAGTTTTAGCTATTTTTGGTCAATATACATGGAAAGGAAGAAGTCTTAAGAAATGATGAGCCAAAGCCCTAATCAAAAAGCCTTTAATAAGTTTAAGCGTAATGGCTTCGCTATGACAGCTTTGGTGATAATCTTGTTTTTGATTACTACTTCATTCTTTGCCTATTGGATTGCACCAGACCATACACCCAATGCGAATGAGCAATTTCAGAAATTAGCACAAAAACCTCCAGGGTTTAAAGTGGACATGCTAAAACTTAGAAAAAAGGGTAGTGGTGAGTCTAGTAATTTTATGCAAGGTCTTTTTTCAGGATATGAACGGCGGTATATTTTGTTGCCGATAAATGGCGCAAAGATAATTGACGGAGATGTAAAAATAACAGAATATGAAGGAGCTTCATTCTCTATTTCCAGTGATTTAGTATATGGTGATTTGGAAGAAGCCCTTATTCAAAAGAGCTTTCTCTTAGGTACAGATCAGTTGGGTCGAGATATCTTTAGTAGATTATTAGTGGGTAGTAGAGTATCTTTGATGGTGGGGTTTTTTGCTGTCATTATTTCAAGCTTTATAGGTATTTTGCTTGGTGGAATTGCAGGGTTTTATCGTGGATGGATTGATAAAGTCATCCTATGGAAAATGAGTGTGTTCTGGTCTATACCCACCATACTTCTTGCCATGGCATTGTTTGTTGGTTTAAAGCAATATTTCGAATCCAATATTTGGCTAGTGTTTATAGCCATTGGGGTTACGATGTGGGTGGGCTTAGCGAGAATAGTACGTGGTCAGATGATGGCTTTTCGTGAAATTCAGTTTGTTGAAGCTGCTGGCAGTATGGGTTTTTCGGATTTCAGAGTAATTTTTAGGCACATTCTTCCTAATCTTTTAGGGCCAATAGTCGTGGTTATGGCAGCAAACTTTGCTAATGCAATTTTGGTTGAGTCCGGATTGAGCTTTTTGGGTTTGGGTGTCCAAGCTCCTTCGCCTTCTTGGGGCAGTATGTTGAGTGAGTTTAAAGATTTTATTGGCACTAATTTATCATATTTAGCTATTATTCCTGGTTTTTTAATCATGGTGTTAGTTTTAAGTTTTAATTTAGTGGGAAATGGCATTCGAGATGCCTTAGATATAAAGAATTAATATTTTGGAAGGCGCAACGATAGAGGAGTTAAAAACATTAGTAGTCACCAAGCAAGGTCGAGTAGATTCTATGCTAGAGTTGACAAAGGCAGTGAATAGTAATTTTTCAAGAAGTGCATTAATGAAGCTGTTTGAGTTTATTCTTTTAGATAGGTTTAAGCTAGGGAAATTTGTGTTGTTTGTTCACGATGCTGAATGGAGGGCTGAAATTAATGAAGGGAATAAAGCTGTTGCGGGTCAGATAAACGTGGTAGAAGATCTTATTAAATTTGAAGTCATCCAAGATATTCGAAATTATCCTACAGACTTATTCAATGGGTTTGAATATATTATACCTATTGTGTCAAAGAAAATTCATTTAGCTTATTTACTCGTGGGTGATATGCGTCTTTCCCGATTGGAATCAATCGACCAAAATTTAAAATTTATTGAAACTATTGGTAATTTCATTATTGTTTCTCTAGAAAATAAACGATTATTTCAAGCACAATTAGAACAGGAAAGAATTGGAAAAGAAATGGAATTGGCAAGTCAAGTTCAAAACATGCTGATCCCATCCAAGTTGCCAAAAAATGAACACATGAACATGGCGGCCTTCTATCAGCCTCATGGAGGTATTGGAGGAGATTATTATGACGTCATTAGCCTTGATGACAGCAATGTAGCCTTTTGTATGTGCGATGTGTCAGGTAAAGGGCTTTCTGCAGGGATGTTAATGGCAAATTTCCAAGCTCAGTTAAGATCTTTGGTTAATAAATTTGATTCTTTGGAGCAATTGGTTGACCACCTTAATTTTAAATTGTTTAGTGTTACGGGCGGCGATCGATACATTACCATGTTTATAGGCATTTATGATTGTGTCAATCGACAGCTACGTTATTTAAATGCAGGACACAATCCAACCTTACTGCATCAGAATGGGGAAATTATTGTTCTTGACACAGGCTGCACAATTTTAGGTGCCTTTGACGCAATTCCGAAAATTTCGTTTGGAGAAATATATGTAGAAGAAAATGCTTTAGTCGTATGTTATACCGATGGATTAACAGAATTAGAAAATGATTTAGGTGAAGAATACGGTATCGAGCGCTTAAGCGAATTTATCTTTAAAAATGCCAAGTTAGACGTAAACGAAATCATCGACAATATTAAAAAAGATATGGATGATTTCCGAGGAGAGCAAGAATTTAATGATGATGTTAGTATACTCCTAAACCGCTTTTTTTAAGTACACCAAGAAAGGTGCAGTTGTCTAAACTTAAATTCACCGCTGTTTCCTTCAAAGAATGATTAGAAGTTCTATTTTTATGCATCATTGTTTCAACAAGTATTTATGATTTTATATTTACGAAAAGCTTCACTCGCTTTACTTGCTATTTTATTCCTTTTTAAACTAAATGCTCAAGATTGGCAAGTCAAGGTCTTTGATCAAGATTCCAGTCGATTATTGATTGAAGTTTATCCCGATTTTACCTTTAATAAAAATTACCTGATTACATTTCCACCCAGCCTTATTAATCAGAATAGGGTAGATAGCATTTTTCTTGGAAAGTTAAAAACTTCACCGCTGAAGGAATCATCGTTTATGATTAATGCTGAACAAGTAATGTTTAGCTATCAGCTTAGGATTAACGCGAATAAGTATATTGCATACAATGCCTGTTTGGATTATGAAGAGTTATTTTTGGCCAATTGGCAAGAAATTCTTTTTCATGCAGACAAGGATGCTCGACTTTCGGTAGAATGGATAAAAGGGTCGTATAAGCTTGCCATCGGAACGAAGTATTTAAGCGAATGGAGGGCGCAACCTAGCAATCTTATTTCAACTAGAATATTTCTAGATATAAATAATATCAAGGTTTTTACGAATACCCCCGACGAAAATTTAAGTAAACTATTAAGTGAAACTTTGGAAGATTTCCAATTTTTGAGCAAGCCTTTCAATTTGTATCTCATTTTTGATAATGATAGCATAGCGAGCAGCGGAGTATCTTTTGAAGATATATCAATCGTTTACATCGATTCAAAAACGGGAAGTTTGAATCCTCAGCTGCAAATTCAACAGCTTATGCTGCGAGAGCTTTTTCATGCATATTCTCCTTACCACATCTCGCCTGAGCTTGAAGTGCGAAATATTGACAAGAACTGGTTAAGTGAGGCATTACCAGAATACCTGAGTTTGAAATACTTGCTACAAAATGACCACATAGATGCCGATGCTTTTTTGGCTATCATGGAGGAAAAAATGAGGGTGACTGAGCAATTTAATGGATTGTCCTTAGATTATATGTCACAGGAGATTTATAGAAATGATAGCTATTGGAATGCCTTTAGGAGTAAGGGATGTATTGCTGTTTGGCTGTTGGATTTAAAACTTATTGAAATCACTTCGGGAGAATTGACAGCCATTGATCTTATCAAGGGCCAATTTTCAAGTTTAGATGAAAGAGCCCAATTAGAAATTCAAAATATTATGCATGTTATGGAGGAAGATTTAGTTTTTAATTCGGAGCCATTTATGATGAATAAATATTTGAATCCCAGCGGAATAAATTATGAACGAAAGGGGCGATTACCAAATAAACTTAAAAGACCAAGTGCTGCTGCAGAGGAATCCAAGTTAAATAAGAATGAGGAGGCCTCAGATGAACAAAAATCACTTTGGAAACGTTTCACCTCGGAATAAATTTAACCATGAAAGAAAGCGCAAATAACTTTGATAATATCGTTCAAGAACGAAGGTCTATAAGAAAGTTTGATGAGAATATTGATTTTGATCATACCGTCGTAAAACGGAGTATAGACCGAGCCATTCTTTCTGCCAATAGCAGTAATATGCAGCTTTGGGAGTTTTATAGAGTTCGCAGTGCAGAAGCAAAAGCGGATATCTCTGCAATATGTCTGGGTCAGAATGCTGCAAAAACAGCTAGCGAGTTAGTCGTATTTGTGGCCAGACCGGATTTGTGGAAAGATCGACAAAAAAAATTAGTCAATTATTTCCAAACCATTATGCCGGATAGGGATGACCGAAAGGCAAAACTTACTTATAAATACTATGAGCAATGGATTCCTCAGCTATATGACGTTCGATTCCCTTGGTTCCATGATTTAAAAATGAAGGCCTTTATTCTTATAAATCAAAAGAAGCCATTCATGCGGGATATTTTTACGCGAGATGTTCCCATTATCACTCACAAGAGCGTAGCATTGGCTGCCCAAACTTTTATGTTGAGTATTAAGGCTGAAGGGTATGATACTTGTCCTATGGAAGGCCATGATTCTGTCCGTTTGAAAAAGTATCTTAAGCTACCTAAGGCTGCTGAAATTAGCATGGTGATTGGTGTAGGTAAGGGAGTACCTGAAGGTATTTATGGAGAACGTTTCCGCATACCTAATGAGGAAGTTATTTTTGAAGTTTAAGTTCAACTGAATGCTATCGCTAACTTAATGTGCGAAAAGACTTACCTTTGCCCTTGTAAAGATTAAATGCCAATGTCTGTCAATCAATTCGATCAGTTAAAAATTAATAAATTCTTACTTCGTGCTTTAGATGATATGGGTTTCGAGGAACCTACTTCTATTCAGGATAAGGTATTCTCGTCTATCAAAGCGGGCAAAGATGTAGTAGGAATTGCTCAAACCGGAACAGGTAAAACCTTTGCATATCTTCTTCCTGCATTGACCAATTGGAAGTTTACAAAGTCCCCTTATCCTCAAATTCTAATCTTAGTACCTACACGTGAACTTGTTATTCAGGTAGAAGAAGAAGTGAAGAAATTAACGGAATTCATGAGTGTGGATGTGGCGGGAGTTTTCGGTGGTGTAAATATGCAAAATCATCGCGAGGCAGTAAGTGGCAGGTTGGATGTTGTGGTTGGAACGCCCGGGCGATTGATGGATTTAATATTGTGTGGGGCTTTACGGACCAAAGATCTAAAGGTCTTGATTATTGATGAAGTTGATGAAATGTTGAACTTAGGGTTTCGCACCCAGCTAAGGAATATTGTTGAACTGATTCCTGAAAAAAGACAGAATTTAATGTTTTCAGCGACCATGATTCCAGAGGTGGAAGATGTGATTCATCAGTTTACATCATTTTACGAAAAAATAGAGGCAGCGCCGTCTGGAGCTCCATTAGAAAACATCGAACAACTCGCCTATTTAGCACCTAATTTCAATAGTAAGGCTAATTTATTAAGTTATCTACTCAAGCAGGATGAAGGCATGAAAAAAGTGTTGGTCTTCGCTGGTACAAGAAAAATGGCAGATGCTTTGCACAAAAGAATGAATGAGGAATTTGACGATCAAGTTGGTGTAATACATTCCTCTAAAGCTCAAAACAATCGATTTAATACAGTTAACCGATTTGCAGACGGTACCTACAGATTTATAATCGCTACCGATATTGTAGCTCGTGGATTGGATGTGGCAGGGGTTTCGCATGTGATTAACTTTGATCTTCCTAGTACCTCAGAACAATACGTGCATCGAATAGGAAGAACAGGGAGAGCGGAAGAGCGAGGTGCAGCAATCGCTTTTGTTTCAGAAAAAGAGTTGGCCTACAAAGCCAGTATTGAAGAATTGATGAATTTCACTATTCCCCTAAAAGAAAAACCTGAAGAAGTCGATTTTACTGATGAATTAATCGGTTTAGAGACTGAAAAAGAGCATTTGGCTTCGGATAATTTTTACAAGTTGGATGATTCTGGAAGTGCGTTTCATGAAAAAGCTAAAAAGAATCAGAAGGTAAATACGAAAGTGCGTCATAAAGATGTGATGCATCAGAAGTATGGAAAGCCTCAAACTCGTGGCGTTAAGCCTAAAGGAAAGAAGAAGCGGAAATAGCCTTAGCCTGCCTGCCCTCGGTTAAGTTTCGAATCTATTGGGTAGTTCTCCTTGTAGAATAAACGAACAATTTTTCACCTTCTGCGCAAATTGCCTAATCTCTTAAGCTAAGTGGTCTTGTTCAAAACGTTTGAGCTGAATCTTTAGGAGCTAAACAAGTCGCTTTGATTGCTTTTTGAATATTTCCACATCTTTACAATTTGCTTATATAACTTCCAAATAAATCTTTAAACTGATAACCTTCTGCTACTCTATCTTTAGATAGCTTCTTAAACTCCACGAGTGACCATAAGATAAACTCTTTCCAAAAGAGTTTGTCTTTTTGATTTACTTTTTCTTGGTGTTTGTTTAGCAAATCCTCTAGAGGAGAGAGGCTATTCAATGTTTCCGTATATTCTGCATCTAGGGCATCATCCAACAATTGAAAATCCGAATTAGTGAAAAACCATTCTAACAATGCAGAGTAATCATTTTTTTCATCCTCTTTTTCCAATTTAGCAATTTTAGGGAAGTATTTCGGGAAGAGTGTTTTGATGGCTGAACCAATAAGTATCTGCGCTACCTTATCTGCTCCTTCTTGTTCGCCTTCGTAAACCAATTCAACTTTGCCCGTAATTGAGGGGATTATACCCATAAAATCACTTAATCTAACACGGGTGTTTTCTTCTCCGTTAATCAATGCTCTTCTTTCAGCAGCACTTAGTAAATTTTCATAGGCAGTTATGCTCAAACGTGCACTTACGCCACTTTTCGCATCTATGTATTCGCTATCACGAGCTTCAAAACTTATCTGCTCCAACAATTCTTTTGCTAGTTCGGGAATGTAAACCCGATTAACTTGCTCTTCATCCAGATTGGCTTCCTGCTCCGTAATGGTCCTCGCAATGGCTACATTTTCTGGATAATGCGTTAATATTTGAGATCCTATTCGGTCCTTCAAAGGCGTAACGATACTTCCTCTGTTGGTATAGTCTTCAGGATTTGCAGTAAAAATAAATTGCATGTCCAGGGGTAAACGTATTTTAAAACCCCTAATTTGAATATCACCTTCCTGCAAAATATTAAACAGCGACACCTGAATTCGAGCTTGTAAATCAGGCAATTCGTTGATAACGAAAATACAGCGATTAGCGCGTGGAATCATGCCAAAATGAATAACGCGATCATCAGCATAACTCAATTTTAAGTTAGCCGCTTTTATAGGGTCTATATCGCCAATTAAATCAGCTACAGTTACATCGGGGGTAGCTAATTTTTCAAAGAATCGATCTGATCGGTGCAGCCAGGAAATAGGGGTTTCTTCTCCATATTCAGCAATTAGGTCTTTAGCAAATCTTGATAAAGGTTGCAAGGGATCATCATTGATTTCAGAACCTGCTACCACTGGAATGTATTCATCCAGCAATTCAATCATTTTTCTAGCTAGACGAGTTTTTGCCTGACCACGCAGCCCAAGTAAATTAATATTATGTCTGGATAATATGGCGCGCTCCAATTCAGGAATAACGGTGTTTTCAAAACCATGAACTCCTTCAAAGGTAGTTTCATCATTCATGATTTTTTTCCGAAGATTGTCTCTTAATTCATCCTTGATTCCTTTAGATTGATAGCCTGCTTTCTTCAATGCTCCTAATGTCAATATATTGCTTATCTCGCTCATCGTATTCTTTTTTTTCTGTTGTTTTCGTAATCTTCAAATATCATTTCACCTAAACCTTTCAGCCCGGTATAAAATGCCTTTCCTTGGTTAGCTTTTGTAAATTTATTGACAAATTGTTGGAGGTACGGATCACTCGCAATCATGAATGTCGTAATTGGAATATGCAACTTTCTAGCCTGGGCTGCTTGATTATAACATTTATCGGTAATATACGAGTCAAGGCCATTACTATTTTTATAATAGTCTCCATTACGTTCACGAACACAGCTTGGTTTGCCGTCCGTAATCATAAAAATTTGTTTATTTGTATTTCTTTTTCTTCGTAAAATATCCATCGCTAGTTGAAGACCCGCGACGGTATTGGTGTGATAGGGGCCCACTTGCAGGTAGGGTAATTCCTTAATTGGAATAGTCCATGCGTCATTTCCAAAAACCAAAATATCTATGGTATCTTTCGGATAGCGCGTGGTTATTAACTCTGTTAAGGCCATCGCTACTTTTTTTGCGGGCGTAATTCGATCTTCTCCATATAGAATCATACTATGACTAATGTCAATCATCAACACCGTGCTCATTTGAGCTTTGAGCTGTGTTTCTTCAACCACTAAGTCTTTTTCAGTTAGCTTAAACCCGTCCACTCCATTGTTGACTTGGGCATTTTTAATGCTTTCGGTCAAATCAATTTTATCAATGCTATCACCAAATTGGAAGGCTCTCTTGTCTCCAGTATGTTCATCTCCGTGGCCTTTACTTTTAGTTTTGTGATTGCCACTTCCTGCTTTCTTTAATTTGCCAAATATTTGATCCAAGGCAGCTTGCCGAATTACTCGTTCGGTTTTGGCAGTAATACTCATACCCTTGTCACCATTTGCGCCAATATCTTCTTGGATGTAACCTTTCTTTTTAAGATCTTCAATGAAGTCCTCGATTGAGTAGTCCGGGGTACTTAGTTTGTATTCGGTGTCTAGTTCGCGCAACCAATCTATAGCCTCATCAAAATCACCAGATGTATGGACGATGAGTTCTTTAAATACTTCAAAGAGAACCTCGAAGGGTGTTTGAAAAGGTTTTTCGTATGGTTTGAAGCGGAATCCCGCGCGTAAATGTTCAGACATAATTTGACTACTCTCGTATCATCCTAACACTTAAAAGTGCGTTCTTGTTCTTTAAAATAAAGATACTTGAGAGAATATTTAGTATACTTAACATTTCTGCGTTTTAATGGATTAATTATGCATGTTTTCGTCTGCCAGAATCCAATGGTCTTGAACGCTCAAGATACGAGTGATTGAGCAGTACTATCTTGCTAAAAGTTTTTTGGAAACTTTAAATATTGCGGAAAAAGAAAGTCCGGGTTGGCGTGTTTTGAAAGTTAAAAACGCTTTTTTGTACCATAGTGGGTTTGTTGCTTTCTTTTTAAATTTTTCATGCACAGCAACAGCATATGTTTTTCCATTGAGCCAAGACTCAATGCTATAGACACCAATTCCAAAATATTCAACTCGTTGAAGGATGATTTCAAAATCTGATTCGGAAAAATTATAGATAGTCTCTTTATCCAATCCTTCTTTTAAGTTTGTTAAATCAATAAACACATTTTTTTCTAAGAATTCAGTTTGTTCCATATATTCGGTGAAGTTAAGGAAATGTTGAGGGATTTTATTAGCTAGTTTTACTTGCTCAAATACCTGGCATCACAATAAAGGTAATTTCAGAATGAAAGAAAATAAGTAAGCGTATTTTGTTTGAATAAATATGTAGAGGTTTCACTTCCATTTTGTTACATTTGTTTGACTTAACCAAGCAATAACCATGAGAAAATTGATAGAGTGTGTTCCCAATATTTCGGAAGGAAGAGATGATGCAAAGATAAAAGCTATTTATAGTGTAGTGGAAACTGTAGAAGGGGTTAAACTTCTGGATGTAGATCCTGGAAGAGCGACCAATAGAACGGTTATTACTTTTGTAGGAGAACCAGATGCGGTTGTAGAAGCAGCTTTCTTATTGATTCAAAAAGCACAAGAGCTTATCGATATGTCCAAGCACAAGGGAGAGCATCCTCGTTTTGGTGCCACAGATGTTTGTCCATTTGTCCCAGTTGCTAATACTACAATGGAGGACTGTATAGCTTGTGCTAAATCCCTTGGTGAAAGGGTAGGTAATGAACTCAATATCCCGGTTTATTTATATGAAAATGCGGCTACAAAACTAGATAGGAAAAATTTAGCAACAGTAAGGTCGGGGGAATATGAGGGTATAGCGGATAAAATAGTCATTCCAGCATGGAAACCTGATTTTGGCCCCGCTAGTTTTCAAGCAAAGAGTGGGAATATTGCCATTAGTGCTAGAGACTTCCTCATTGCTTATAATGTTAATTTAAACACCACCTCAGTGCGAAGAGCAAATAATATTGCTTTTGATATTCGTGAACAAGGGCGATCTAAAACGGAAGATGGAAAACCTAACGGAAAGAAAGTCTTGGATAAGGATGGTAATCCTGTGAGAATTGATGGAACTTGTAAAGGAGTGAAAGCTATAGGTTGGTTCATAGAGGAATACGGAGTGGCGCAAATATCTATGAATATTACGAATATTAACGACACCCCGTTGCACAAGGCCTTTGATGAATGTGCTCAATCGGCTTATCAGCGAGGAATGCGGGTGACAGGCAGTGAACTCGTAGGCTTGGTGCCTTTAAAAAGCATTTTAGACGCAGGGAAGTATTTTCTTGAAAAGCAAGAAAGAAGTACGGGTGTGTGTGAAGATGAATTGATTAAAATTGCGGTTAAAAGCATGGGCTTGGATGAATTGAGCCCTTTTGATCCGAAGAAAAATATTATTGAGTACATGATTAGTGAGGATGATATTCGACCTTTAATCAAGATGAACTTGAAAGCATTTGCAAATGAAACTGCAAGCGAAAGCCCGGCGCCGGGTGGAGGAAGTATTGCTGCCTATTTAGGAGCTCTTGGTGTTTCATTGGGAACGATGGTGGCTAATCTTTCTTCACATAAAAGGGGTTGGGATGATCGTTGGAGTGAATTTTCTGAATGGGCAAGTAAGGGGCAGGCCCTTAAAGATAAATTACTTTGGCTTGTGGATGAAGACACGAATTCCTTCAATTTAATAATGGATGCTTTTAAATTGCCAAAAAGTTCGACGGAGGAAAAGGCTATACGAAGTCAAGCTATTCAGGATGCTACAAAATATGCCATTGAAATTCCTTATCAGGTAATGGAAACATCTTTTGCCTCATTTGATTTGTTAAAAGAAATGGCTCTTAATGGTAATCCGAATTCAGTAAGTGACGCTGGGGTAGGTGCCTTGAGCGCGCGAAGTGCGGTGTTAGGCGCTTATTTAAATGTAAAGATTAATGTTGCTGATTTGAAAGATGAAGTATTTAAAACCGATATCTTAGGGAAAGCAGCTAAAATAGCTTCTTCAGCTCAAGAGGCGGAGGATGAGATTTTAAGAATAGTTGAATCAAAATTGTAAGCGAGTAGCTTGTATCAATATATTTACTGAGGACTGTATACAATCTTAGAATTCACTTAGTACTTGCTGATTTCTAAAATATTCGCCTTGATCTTATTGCATAATTCATTTACAGGCAGATCATTTTCATCGAGACCAAAAGGGTCTTCAATCTCTTCTCCAATCAACTCTATCCCTACCATGGTATAGAACACAATCAGAACCATGGGAATAGCCACCCAACCTAATTGACCTACAAAGCCAAAAGGCAAGGTTAAGGCATAGATGAGCAATACGCGCTTAAGATGCAAGGCATAAGCCATGGGTATGGGTGTATTTTTTATTCTTTCGCATGCGCCCAATATGTTGATTAATGCATTAGCTTCCTTTTCTAGTATAATTAACTGTTCACCATTAATTGTGCCCTCACTAAAAAGCTGATGTAAATTCTTAGCAATTTTACCTAAAACAAAATTAGGCTTGTGATTAAATTTCTTAAAATCGCTCAAAAAGGTGGTTGGAATCTCCTGAAAGATACTTGAGAAATCTTCTTCACGGAGGTGCTCTTTCATACTAAATGCAAAGGCATAAATTAGATTCAAGGTTTCCTCGCTTAAAGCTGGATTGGCTCCTTGAGCATATGTTTTGACTTTAAGTGCTAAATTTCGGGTAGTATTTACCAAAGCGCCTAATTGTTTTCGTCCTTCCCACCATCGATCATAGGCACTATTTGTTCTAAAAACAAGCAGAAGACCAAGAACTAAGCCCAAAACCGTATGAAATGTAGTACTGATTTCAAAATGAAGCCATGCTGTATGTTCATTTACATAAATTAAGGCACTTGTCATTAGTCCCATAAAGAGCATACTCCACCACATTCCATCTACATGTTTACTTCCATGTCTAAAGATGAAGCTGAACCAGTTTTTATTATCGTATTGAAGCATTTGTTGATGTTTTTACTAAAATAAAGATTCGGCACTAGCCGGAGGGTTTTTACCGAAATGTTTAAAGGTTTTTACCGTAATCTCCCTACCACGAGGGGTCCGTTTGAGATAGCCTTCTTGAATCAAAAAAGGTTCATAAACCTCTTCAATTGTACCTGAATCTTCGCTTACCGCAGTGGCAATAGTGCTTAATCCTACTGGACCACCATTAAATTTTTCTAATATCGTTTGCAGAATTCTATTATCCATATCATCCAAACCGTTTTCATCCACATTTAGAGCATTCAATCCAAATTTGGCTATATCCATGGTTATTCTGCCATCTCCTTTTATTTGTGCGAAATCTCGTATTCGTTTAAGCAACAAATTAGCAATCCGAGGTGTTCCTCTGCTTCTTCTCGAAATTTCACTTGCAGCTTTTGAGTCTATGCCAATAGCTAAGATTTTAGCGCTTCGCTCAACAATGCCAGCTAGAGTATGAATATCATAGTACTCCATACGCAATGTAATACCAAATCTGCTGCGAAGCGGAGCCGTCAATAAGCCCGAACGGGTAGTTGCTCCTATCAAAGTGAAGGGGGCTAATTCGATTTGAACAGAACGTGCATTCGGTCCTGTATCAATCATAATATCTATTCGATAATCCTCCATGGCAGAATATAAATATTCCTCAATAACAGGACTTAAACGATGGATTTCATCGATAAATAGTACATCATTGTCATCCAAGTTGGTGAGCAGTCCAGCCAGGTCTCCTGGCTTTTCAAGCACTGGGCCCGAAGTAATTTTCACATTGACTCCCATCTCTGAAGCAATAATATGCGATAAAGTAGTTTTGCCTAATCCAGGTGGACCATGGAGTAAGACATGGTCAAGTGCCTCTTCTCTTAGGATAGCGGCTTGCACAAAAACCTCAAGATTGTCCATTATTTTCTCTTGCCCCTCAAAATCTTTAAATCTTTTAGGACGCAAAGCTCGGTCTATATCGAGCTCTTCAGGTTTAAGCTTATCTTTATCTGGATCTAGGTTTAAATTCATCTTATCGCTAAGGTAGGATATTCGATTAATTTATTCTTAAAATTATAGTTTCTTCTAAAATGGATATCCAATGGCAAGATGAAAAATACTGTTTTTTCTAAACCAACTTTCTTTACCAAAGCTAAGCTTAAAGTCATTGAGTGGATACTTACGCGAGTCATCAAAGCGTGGATCAATTAATGGTAAAGCAAAATCCGTTCGAATTACAAAATAATCAAAATCTAATCTTAGCCCAAAACCAGCACCTATTGCTATCGCATTAAGAAAATTTCCTTTGCGAAGGGTCCCGCCTTCACGGTCGGGGTCTTGCTTGAGTAACCATACATTTCCTGCATCCACAAACAAGGCTCCTTTGAAGAATTTATATATATCAAATCTTAATTCGGCATTCCCTTCAAGTTTGAAATCACCCGCTTGATCGAAGAAAAAATTAGGATTGTCAATATTTGCCTCATCTGAATAGGTCCCTGGCCCCAATGCACGCAATCGAAATGCTCGAATACTATTTGATCCACCTACATAGAATTGCTGGAAATAAGGTGCTACCGTGGAATTTCCAAAAGGGACAATAACTCCGGTATTGAATCTGGAGTTGAGACTCGAATGCTTGCCAATGCTAAAGTTATGAATAATGTTAGCCTCAAACCGAGCAAATTG